>Ga0136641_1000044_pt1 | contig 45898 bp, 37 predicted proteins | sample EliLak1302023Y_FD_115312 | JGI IMG/M metagenome (GOLD analysis project Ga0136641, IMG submission 115312) | Freshwater microbial communities from Elizabeth Lake, Yosemite National Park, California, USA - 13020-23Y | ecosystem: Environmental > Aquatic > Freshwater > Lake ...
CCGCCTGACCGATCCGGCTGCACCCGCAGCCCACCCCGCCACGGCCGGCCCCGCAAGGGTCGGCCGTTTGCTTTGGGGCCCGCGACCTACAATCCCACCATGTCGATATCCCCCATCCCCGAGCTCGTGGCCGAGCTGGCTGCCGGCCGCATGGTCATCCTGGTTGACGAGGAAGACCGCGAAAACGAAGGCGATCTGGTGCTGGCGGCCGAACACGTCACGCCCGAGGCCATCAACTTCATGGCGCGTTTCGCGCGCGGCCTGATCTGCCTGACGCTGACCCGCGAACGCTGCGAACGCCTGCGCCTGCCGCCGATGACCACGCGCAACGGTGCGCAGCACGGCACGGCCTTCACGGTGTCCATCGAGGCCGCCACCGGTGTCACCACCGGCATCTCGGCGGCCGACCGCGCGCGCACCGTGCAGGCCGCCGTGGCGCGCGACGCACAGGCATCCGACCTGGTGCAACCCGGCCACATCTTCCCGCTGCGGGCGCAAGACGGCGGCGTGCTGATGCGCGCCGGGCACACCGAAGCCGGCTGCGACCTGGCCGGCATGGCCGGGCTGATGCCGGCCGCGGTGATCTGCGAGGTGATGAAGGACGACGGCACCATGGCCCGCCTGCCCGACCTGCAGGTCTTCGCCCGCGAACACGGCCTGAAGATCGGCGCCATTGCCGACCTCATCGGCTACCGCAGCCGCAATGAAACGCTGATCGACCGCATCGGCTCGCGCCGGCTGCAGACACCGCAGGGCGATTTCGACTGCATCGCCTACCGCGACAAGGGCGGCGGACTGCACCTGGCGCTGCGCCACGGCAGCTGGCAGGCCGGCGACGAAGTGCCGGTGCGCGTGCACGAGCCCTTCACCGCCTTCGACCTGCTGGACACCGCCGGCACCGGCCACAGCTGGCCGCTGCCGGCTGCGCTGCAGGCCCTGCGCGCCAGCCCTTGCGGCGTGGCCGTGCTGCTGAACTGCTCGGGCGACGCCGCGGCCCTGCTGGCGGCGGTGCTGCCGCAGTCGCCGACCGGCGCGCCGCGCGCAGCCGCCACCAGCAGCACGCAGCACGAGTTGCGCACCTACGGCATCGGCGCGCAGATCCTGCGTGACGTCGGCGTGCGCCGCATGCGCCTGCTGGGCAGCCCGCGCCGCATGCCCAGCATGACGGGCTACGGCCTGGAAATCACCGGCTTCACCGCCGCGCAGACCTGATGACGACGAAAGGTGGCACGCCATGAAAGACGCCGACCAAGGCAGTGCCGGTGAACTGGCCGGCGAGGGCCTGCGCATCGCCATCGTGCAGGCCCGCTTCAACGACGCGCTGACCCGCAAGCTGGCCCAGGCCTGCCTGAGTGAACTGGAAAGGCTGGACGTCGACCCGGGCGACATCCGCCACGTCACCGTGCCGGGCGCCCTGGAAATTCCGCTGGCGCTGAAAGGCCTGGCCGACACCGGCGACTACGACGCGCTGATCGCGCTGGGCTGCATCATCCGCGGCGAGACCTACCACTTCGAACTGGTGGCCAACGAAAGCGGCGCCGGCGTGACGCGGGTCTCGCTGGACAGCGGCATCCCCATCGCCAACGCCATCCTGACCGTCGAAAACGAAGAGCAGGCCTGGGCCCGCGCCGAAGACAAGGGCCGCGACGCCGCCCGCGTGGCCGTCGAGATGGCCAACCTGATGGACGACCTGCTGTGACCCTGCCCGACTCGACGCCGCCCTCAGCCGCCGAAGCACCCCGCCCGCCGAAGAAGCGATCGCAACCCAAGTCGGCCCGCCGCCGCGCGCGCGAAATCGCCATGCAGGGTCTGTACCGCTGGCTGCTGGCCGGCGGTGAATCGAAGTCGGCCGAGGCCGACGTGACGGACATGGACGGCTTCGACCGCGCCGACCGCGTGCACTTCGACGCGCTGCTGCACGGCGGCGTGGAACAGGCCGCCACCATCGACGCCGTGCTGACCCGCCATGTCGACCGCAAGACTTCGCTGCTGTCGCCGGTCGAACACGCCATCCTGATGATCGGCGTCTACGAGTTGATGAACTGCGTGGACATCCCCTACCGCGTGGCCATCAACGAAGCGGTGGAACTGGCCAAGACCTTCGGCGGCACCGACGGCCACAAGTTCGTCAACGGCGTGCTCGACAAATGCGCCGCCGAATTGCGGCCCGACGAAGCACGGCCCGCGGGGCGTTGAAGGCCGCATGACGATGCAAGCGCCACGGCGGTGCCCGGGGTCCTGCGCATGAAGCTCGCCAGCCGCCTGGATTTCATCGAGCCGTTCTGGGTCATGGAATGCGCCAAGGCCGCCGATCTGCTGGCGCACAGCCCCGAATGCGACCCCGCCCTGGGTGGCGAGCCGATGATCTTCATGAACATCGGCGAACCCGATTTCACGGCCGTGCCCGGCGTGCAGCAGGCGGCGGCGGACTGCCTGGCGGCGGGCCGCACGCAGTACACCCACGCCACCGGCCTGCCCGCGCTGCGCCGCTGCATCGCGGACTGGTACGGCACGCGCTTCGGTGTCGAGGTGGCGCCCGAACGCATCGTCGCCACGGCCGGCGCGTCGGCGGCCTTACAACTGGTCTGCCTGGCGCTGTTCGAGCCCGGCGACGAGGTGCTGATGCCCGACCCCAGCTACCCCTGCAACCGCCATTTCGTGGCCGCGGTGGGCGCCACGGCGCGGCTGCTGCCGGCTTCGGCCGAAGCGCGGTTCCAGCTGGATGCGGCCTCGGTGGCGGCGAACTGGAACCCGCGCACGCGCGGCGTGCTGCTGGCTTCGCCGAGCAACCCGACGGGCACCTCCATCGCCCACAGCGAGATGGCGGCCATCGCACAGACCGTGCATGAACGCGGCGGCGTGACCATCGTCGACGAGATCTACCTCGGCCTGAGCTACGACGAGGCCTACGGCCACAGCGCGCTGGCGCTGGACGGTGGCCGGCCCGGCGGCCTGGGTGCCGGGCTCATCAGCATCAACAGCTTCAGCAAGTACTTCGGCATGACCGGCTGGCGGCTGGGCTGGATGGTGGTGCCCCCCGAACTGGTGGCCCCCGTCGAGAAGCTGGCGCAGAACCTCTACATCTGCCCCAGCACGCTGGCCCAGCGCGCGGCACTGGCCTGCTTCGAACCCGCGGCCATCGCCGAGTACGAGCGCCGCCGCGAGGAATTTCGCCGCCGCCGCGACTTCATCGTGCCGGCGCTGCGGGCGATGGGGCTGCCGGTGCCCGTCGAGCCCGACGGCGCCTTCTACGTCTGGTTCGACTGCTCGAACTTCAGCCCGGACAGCTGGGACTTCTGCCTGGCCCTGATGCACGGCGCCCATGTGGCGCTGACGCCGGGCCGCGATTTCGGGCCGGCCCGGGCCGGGCGTTTCGTGCGCCTGTCTTTCGCCTGTTCGATGCCGCAGCTGCAGGCCGCAGCCGAGCGCATGGCGCGTGAACTGAAGACCTGGCCGGCGTGCGCCCTGCGCTGCTGACGCTGCGCGCCGACGCGGGTGGGCGGATCGCATAATCAGCCGCAGCGATGTCCGCCCTGACCCCACACCCCCTCCCCGACCTCTTCCGCCACACGGTGCGCGTGTACTGGGAAGACACCGACGCCGGCGGCGTGGTGTTCTACGCCAACTACCTGAAATTCTTCGAGCGGGCGCGCACCGAATGGCTGCGCCACCTGGGCGTCGGCCAGCAGGCGCTGCGCGCGGCCACCGGCGCCCTGTTCGTGGTCACCGACACCGCCGTTCGCTACCGCGCCCCGGCGCGGCTGGACGACGAGCTGAGCGTCACCGTGCAGCTGGTCGAACGCGGCGCGGCCTCGATGAAGATCAGCCAGACCGCCTGGCGCGGTAACACGCTGCTGGCCGAAGGCGACATCCGCATCGGCTGTGTCGACGAGCTCAGCTTTCGCCCGCGCCGCATCCCGAACGCCGTGACTGCCAGCCTCAGATGAACCAAGACCTCTCGATCACCGCCCTGGTGCTGCAAGCCAGTCTCGTGGTGCAGCTCGTCATGGCCGGGCTGGCCCTCACGTCCTTCACCAGCTGGACCGTGATCTTCGGCAAGGTCTTCGGCCTGCGCCGGGTGCGCGCCAGCAACGACGAATTCGAGCGCGACTTCTGGTCAGGCCGCAGCCTGACCGAGCTGAACACCGCGGTCGGCCAGAAGACCGCCACAGCACCGCTCGAACGCATCTTCGCCAGCGGCATGCGCGAATTCCTGAAGCTGCGCGAAAAGCGCCTGGATGCGGGCGCGCAACTCGACGGCGCGCGGCGCGCCATGCGGGCCAGCTACCAGCGTGAACTGGATGTCATCGAAAGCAACCTGAGCTTCCTGGCCAGCGTCGGTTCGGTCAGCCCCTATGTCGGCCTGTTCGGCACGGTGTGGGGCATCATGCATGCCTTCGTCGGCCTGGGCAACATGACGCAGGTCACGCTGGCCACGGTGGCGCCGGGTATCGCCGAAGCGCTGGTGGCCACGGCCATCGGCCTCTTCGCGGCCATCCCGGCGGTGGTGGCCTACAACCGCTTCGCGCGCGACATCGACCGCATCGCCATCCAGCTGGAAACCTTCATCGAGGAATTCAGCAACATCCTGCAGCGCAATGCCGGCACGTCCACGCCCGGCACCACCGCCATCAACCCGGGAACGCGCTGATGCCTGCCGTCGCCAGCCGCGGGCAGCGCGGGCGCCGCTCGATGAACGAGATCAACATGGTCCCCTTCATCGACGTGATGCTGGTGCTGCTGATCATCTTCATGGTCACCGCGCCGCTGATCACCACCGGCGTTGTCGACCTGCCTTCGGTGGGCCAGAGCGCGCAGCGGCCGAGTAAGGTCATCGAGGTCATCGTCGGCAGCGACGAGAAGCTGCGCCTGCGCGTCGACCAGCAAGACCCGGTGGGCCTGGCGCTGGGCCAGCTGGCGGCCCGCGTGCGCCAGCAGCAGGGCGGCAACGCCGAGGTGCCCGTGGTGATCAGCGCCGACAAGAGCGTGCGCTATGAAAGCGTGGTGCGGGTGATGGACACGCTGCAACGCGCCGGGGTGCGGCGCGTGGGCCTGTCGGTGAAGCAGGGCCCGGCGAACTGAACGCGATGGCTGCGGTCGGCTCGCTGTCGCCTTCTCTTGCGCTGGCGCACGACGCCCTGCTGCCCCGCCCGCCTGGCGGCATGGGCCGAGGCGCCGCACTGGCGCTGCTGGTGCACCTGGGTCTGATCGCCGCACTGACCAAGGCGGTCGACTGGCGCACCCAGCCGCCGCCGCCGGTCAGTGCCGAACTGTGGGCCAGCGTGCCACAAAGCGCACCCAGGGCCGAGCCGCCCGCCGCCGCCCTGCCCCTCACGCCACCGCCTGCGGCACCCGCACCAGCACCCGTGCCCGTGCGGCCGGCGCCTGCACCGAGCCCCGCGCCAGCGGCGGCCGTGAAGGGGCCCGAGCCCGACATCGCCATCGAAAAGGCGGCGCGTGCGAAAGCCGATAAGGCCGATAAGGCCGATCTGGCCGAGAAAGCCGAGAAGGCTGCACTGGCGAAGAAGCAGGCCGCCGCCGATGCCGTGGCCACGCGCGAGCGCGCCGCCGCCGATAAAGCGGCCAAGGCCCAAGCCGCGAAGGCACAGGCCGACAAGGCCCGGGCCGAGCAGCGCAAGGCCGACCAGGCAGCCCAAGCCGCAGCCGAGAAGGAAGCCCGCGAGGCCGCCGCCGAAGACGCGCGGCTGGCCCGGCAACGCGAGGAAAACCTCCAGCGCATGATGGGCCAGGCCGGTGGCGCCACCGGCCGCGGTGGCAGCGCCACGCAGGAGGCAGCGCCGTCTGCCGCCTACGCCGGCCGCGTGGCAGCGCGCATCCGCAGCCAGCTGGTGTTCACCGGCACGGTGCCCGAGACGGCCGAAACCGAAGTGCTGGTGGCGTCCACACCCAGCGGCACCATCGTCAACCCGCGCATCACCAAGTCCAGTGGCCACAAGGACTGGGACGACGCCGTGCTGCGCGCCATCGACAAGACCGGCACGCTGCCGCGCGATGTCGACGGCCGGGTGCCGCGCGAGCTGACGCTGGTCTTTCGCCGGCGTGACCAGTAGCGACCCTCAGCCCGACGCGGGCGTGTAGCGGGCGATGAAAGCGCGGTCGATGCGGTCCTTCCAGCGCCAGACCCAGCGGCCCTCGGCCGACCAGCCGCCCCAACTGGCGATGGCCCGCTGCTCACCGCAGGCGATGAGGTTGAGCGCACGGGCCTGCGGCCGGTGCGGCTGCAGCACGCCGCCGGCCAGACGACGCCGCAGGTTCAGCGCCAGCGGCGGCCCGGCGCGAACGGCGTAGACGCCACTGCGCGGGTGCGGCGCGCCGTCCAGGGTGGCCACGTCGCCCACCGCGAAGACCTCGGGGTGTGACCGGCTTTGCAGCGTCGGGCCGGTCTGCACATAGCCCTGCGCATCCAGCGCCAGGCCGCTGCCGCGCAACCAGGCGGGCGCTTCGGCACCGGTCGCCACCAGCGGCACGTCACAGGCCAGCCGCGCACCGCTGGCCAGCACGGCAGCGCGGGCTTCCAGCGCGATGCAGGCCTGGCGGTGCACCGCGATGCCGCGCGCCGCCAGGGCCTGCAGCACGCGGCGCTGCACCGCCGGTGGGTGGCTGGCCAGCGGTTCGGGCCCGCCCGTCAGCAGCGCGACCTGCGAACCTGGCGCGCCGCCGGCCGCGGCCAGGCGGAACTGCAGGGCCAGCGCCAGTTCCACCCCGGCCGCTCCCGCGCCGAGCACGACCACCTTCAAAGGCCGCGCGGCGGCCCGGTCCAGAAACTGGGGCAACAGCGACAGGAAGTCGGCCATCGGCCGCACGAAGAGCGCGTGCTCGCGCGCGCCGGGCAGGCGGCCGCGGTCCATCGCGGCACCGGTGTCCAGCGACAGCAGGTCGTAGTCCAGGCTGCGCCCGTCGGCCAGACTGACCCGCCGGTTCGCCGTGTCCAGGCGGATGGCGCTGGCGCCGATGAAGCGCGCCCCGGCTGCAGCCGCCAGCGGCCCCAGCGGGATGACGCAAGACGCGCTGTCGTAATGCCCGGCGACCAGGCCCGGCACCATGCCCGAGTAGATCTGCTCGGCCTGCGGCGTCACCAGCGTCAGTTCGGTGCCGCGCAGGCGCTGGCGCGCAAAGGCCTGCAACACCTGCAGGTGGGCGTGGCCACCGCCCAGCAGCAGCAGGCGCCGGGCCTTCATCCGGCGTGCCGGCGCCGCATCACGACCCCCAGCGCGGCGCGTCGGCTAGCCACGGCGCCAGGCATGAAAGCGCGCCGCCCAGCGCAGCAGGCCCTGCGGCGCGTGGGCGCGCTTCCAGGCCCCGGCCGCGTTGCGGTTGGCCTCGGCCATCGTCGGATAGCTGTGAATGGCGCCGAGGATCTTGTTCAGGCCCAGGCCGTACTTCATCGCCAGCACGTACTCGGCCAGCGCGTCACCGGCCTGCGCGCCGACGATGGTCACGCCCAGGATGCGATCGCGGCCCGGCACCGTCAGCACCTGCACCCAGCCCTGGGTGCGGCCGTCGGCGATGGCCCGGTCGAGATCGTCCATCGGGTAGCGCGTGACCTCGTGCGCCACGCCCTGGGCCACGGCGTCCTGCAGGTTCAGCCCGACGCGGGCCACCTCGGGCGCGGTGAACGTGCAACAGGGAATGACCCGGTTGTCGACCTTGAAGGCCTTGAAGGCGCCGAACAGGCCATTGATGGCGGCGTAGCCCGCCTGGTGCGCGGCGCTGTGGGTGAACTGCCAGGGCCCGGCCACGTCGCCGGCGGCCAGGATGTTGGGGTAGACGGTGCGCAGGGCCTCGTCGGTGACCACGGTGCGCGCCACCGGGATGCCCAACTCTTGCAGCCCGTAGCCTTCCAGGCGCGCCACGCGGCCGACGGCGCACAGCAGTTCGTCGAACGCCAGGGCGCGCTCGCGGCCGCCCTGCGCAGCGACCAGCGTCTTCACGCCGCCCTGCTGCGCGCAGCGCAGCGCCTGGTGGCCGGTGAGCACCGTCACGCCGTCGGCCTCCAGGGCCTGACGAACCAGGGCCGAGACGTCGGCGTCTTCGCGCAACAGCAGGCGTTCGGCCTGCTCCACCAGCGTGACCCGCGAGCCCAGCCGCGCAAAGGCCTGCGCCAGTTCGCAGCCGATGGGCCCGCCGCCCAGCACCAGCAGGCGGGGCGGCAGTTCGCGCAGGCTCCACAGCGTTTCGCTGGTCAGGCAGCCCACGTCAGCCAGGCCCGGCAGCGGCGGCACGAAGGGGCGCGCCCCGGTGGCGATGACGATGCTGCGCGTGGACAGCAGCTGCTGGCTGCCGTCGGCCGCCGTGATCTGCACATGCCAGGGGTCGACGATACGGGCCTCGCCGCGTTGCACGTCGACGCCCAGCGCGGTGTAGCGCTCGACGGAATCGTGCGGCTCGATGTCGCGCACCACCTGCGCCAGCCGCGCCATCAGCAGCGGGAAGTCGACCTGCACCGCCACAGGGGCGATGCCCACCGCAGCGCAGTGCCGCATCTGCTGCGCCACGCTGGCGGCGTGGATCAGCGCCTTGCTGGGCACGCAGCCGGTGTTCAGGCAGTCGCCACCCATCTGGTGGCGCTCGACCAGCGTCACGCTGGCCTTCACGGCCGCCGCCACATAGGCCGTGACCAGGCCCGCCGCCCCGGCGCCGATGACCACCAGGTTGCGGTCGTAGCGCTTGGGCTTGCGGTGAGCCCACCGGGCATAGACGCGGCGCGCTTTCAGCGCATCGACCGCCTTCTTGGCAAGCAAGGGAAACAGGCCCAGCAGCACCAGCGAGCCGAACATCGCCGGGCTCAGGATGCCGCGCGCCGATTCCAGCTTCGCCAATTGCGTGCCGGCATACACATAGACCAAGGTGCCGGCCAGCATGCCCAGCTGGCTGACGCCATAGAAGGTGGCGGTGCGCATGGCCGTCAGGCCGAAGAGCACGCTCAACAGAGCCGGCGGAAAGACCGGGATCAGGCGCAGCGTGAACAGGTAGTAGGCGCCTTCGCGGGCGATGCCCTTGTCGACCTCGGCCAGGCGCGCGCCGAAGCGCAGCCGTGCCGCGTCACCCAGCAGGTAGCGCGCGCCCAGGAAGGCCAGCGTGGCGCCGAGGGTCGACGCGAAAGACACCACCACCACGCCCAGGCCGAAGCCGAACATCGCGCCGCCGGCCAGCGTCAGCACCGAGCCCACCGGCAGCGCCAGCGCGAACAAGGCCATGTAAAGCGCCGCGTACAGCGCCACCACGCGCACCGGATTTTCGGCGTAGGCGCGGCCCAGTTCGGCCTGTGCCGACTGCAACTGGGCGAAGCTGAAATAGCGCCCGCCATCCAGCGCAAAAAAGACCGCGACAGCAGCCAACACAGCCAGCAGCAGCAACTTCTTGCGGTTCTTGGCGATCAGTGGGCGCTCCGGTGGTGACGGGTCATTCTTGCATCGACACCGGGGGCCGGCGGTGGTCTTCGGCAACCGGGTCCCAGCCGAAACGGTCGATGGCTGCTCAGGCTACCGTGGCCGAGGGGTCGGCTTGGCAGCAACTTTGGATGAGCTGTCGCAACTGCGCGAGATCCATCGGTTTGGCCAAGCAGTCGATCATCCCGGCCGCGGTGTAGGCGGCAAGGTCCGCCGGCAGGACGTTCGCGGTCATGGCGACGATCGGCGTCGTCACCCCCGAACGCCGCAAGGTGTCGGTGGCCTCGTATCCGTCCATCTCCGGCATGTGGATATCCATCAGGATCAGGTCGAAGGGACTGCGCAAAGCTGCAGTGACAGCTTCAAGCCCGTTCGTGGCGATCGAGACCTGGTCGATTCCCAGCACATTGAGCTGCGCGGTCGCAACGATCTGGTTGGTCGGATTGTCTTCTGCCACGAGCACGCGCAGTTTCGCGAAGTCGGTGCGCATGGACGCGGGCACGTCAGCGTCAGGGGCCGGCTCAGCCGCCGGCAGCAGCAGCTCCACCGTGAACCTGGACCCCTTGCCCGGCTCGCTTTCGACGTCTATCCGACCGCCCATCATGTCGATCAAGCCCTTGACTATCGCGAGCCCCAGGCCCGTGCCACCGTGCTTGCGGGTCGTCGAACGGTCGGCTTGTTCGAACGGTTCGAAGATGCGTCGCAGCTTGGCGGCGTCGATCCCCATGCCCGTGTCGCAGACCGCGAAGACGAAATGGCGCGCCTCCTCCTTGGGCTGCACGGTCACGCCGACGCGAACCGACCCGCCTGATGCGGTGAACTTGATGGCGTTGTGAACCAAGTTGGTCAGGATCTGGCGCAAACGCGTGGCGTCGCCGTTCACTGCATGCGCCAGCTCCGGCGCCATGGGTTGCAGCAGCAGTTCGATCCCGCGCGCTGCCGCGGCGGGCGACAACGCCGCAATCGTGTCCCGCACGAGCCTGTCGACACGCAAGGGCGCAGCGTCGAGATTGAATTTTCCAGCCTCAATCTTGGAGAAGTCGAGCAGGTCATCGATGACCCGCAACAGCAGGTCGGAACTGCCGCGGATGACCTCCAGTTGGCGCCGTTGCGCCGGGCTCAGCTCGGTGGACTCGAGCACCTGGATCATGCCGACGACGCCGTTCATGGGCGTGCGTATCTCGTGCGACATCACGGCCAGGAACTCGCTCTTCGCACGACTTGACGCCTGGGCTTGGTCCAGTGCAATCGCGAGTTCCTCGGTACGCCCTTGTACCCGGCGCTCGAGGGATGATTGGATCTCGCGCCACTTGTCGACCAGGGTGCTGAAAGCCACCATGAGGCGGCCGATTTCATCGGCGTGGTCCCACCGCACCCCCAGCGTCGAGTTGGGGTCCGCAGCCCATGCGTTCGCGGTCTGCGCCAACTCCTCGAGCTTGCCCGTGAACGCTCGCCCCACATAGCGCGTGGCGGCGAATACCAGCAGCAGTGCCAGCGACGCAAGCACGGCGTAGACCACCGCGATCCCTGTCAGGAGGCGGAACGGTGATCCCGCTGTCTTGCCCAAGGTGACCGTCAGCGTGGTGTCGCCCTCGGCGTTGCTGGCCATCGAACTGTGGATCGACTGCCGCGTCGCCACTTCGCTGGCCTTGCAGGGTGTCGACCACAACACCTGCGCGCCCAGGCTGATGGTCAGGCAATCGGTCGGTGTCAGCCCGCTCATCACGGGTTGCAGGAGCTCGCCGACGTCGACGCTGGACACCAGCACCCCTTCGTACGCCGAAGCGGGTGGGTAGTAGACCGGAACGGCCATCAGCAGGCGCGGCCGACCCGCGACTTCGTGAAATTTGAACTGCGTCCTGCCCTTCTCGAGGGCCGCCGTCGCGCTCTGCTTCTCGGTCGGCGTGATGGGTGAGTCGGCCCCGGTGCGTCCGAAAACGATGAGATTCGAATCGAGCAGGACCAGCTCCGTCGTGATGCCGAGCGGCGCGCGATAGTCGCGCAGCGTGGGGAACAGGTTCATCTCGCGTCCCGTCGAGTCGACGAACGCATTGACAAGGAAGCTGTTGGCGGCCAACTGATCGATGCTCGCCATCAGGGTCGTGATGCGAAAGCGCGTGCTTTCATCCGCGCGCTCCAGGCTGCTGCGGTCGCGCGACGCGTTGTTCGATCGCTCCTGGAAGTAGAACAGTGGAAAAGCGATCAGCGCGATCACCAGCAGCAGCAGGATAGAGGTGCCCAGGCTGATCGCGGTCAGCCGATTCAGAACGCTGCGGTTGCGCCAGCCGCGCAATGGCCGGATGGGGTGTAGCCACATCGAACGCGACGCACCGGCCTTGGCCATTCAGCGTTGCGCCAATCTGACCGGTTCCAAGGCGCCATCCCGTGCGTAGCGGCAGGTCGCGACCATGCTCTCGTCCAGCGCCTCGTGCGACTGCGTCGTGAACGGTTGCCGGTACCGGCGCAACAGGCCTTGATGCGGTCCCACACGTTCCAGCGCGTCGCGCACGGCGGGTCGCGCCGTGGTGCCTGCCAGGTTGACGGCGCGGGCCAGGATATGGGTCAAGTCGTAGGCGTGGGCCACGCCGACCGGCGAGGCGATGCTGCGATCGCCCTGGCTGCCGAAAAGACGGTTGTGGGCGCCGACGACGCGCTTGGCGGCGCTGGACCGGTCGCCTATGAAGGAATAGGTCTGAATGACCGCAAAGTCGAGTTCGAAGAAACCTGGGCCGACCATCTTGGGCAAGTCGCCGCCGGTCACGCCCCAGTGGCTGGCCACGGGCAGGCGCTCGCGACCCGGCAGCGTCAGCATGACCTTCAGTACGACGGCCGCCTCTGCCGCATTGGCGGTCAGCAGCAGGCCTTGCGCGCCCGCTTGCGCCAGGGCCTTGACCTTGGCAGCCATCGAATCTTCGCGGTCGTCCCAATTGATCCACTGCGTACCGACGATGGATTGCTGCGGTCGCCGCACCAGCGCGCCTTCGGCGGCCTGTTTCGTGCCGCGCCCCCAGCTGGTGTTGAGCATCAACAGCCCGGTGCGCTTGACGCCTTGCCGCATCAGGTGGTCGAGCATCACCGGCGCGGCCCAGCTGTCGCGCAGTGAAAGGCGGAACACGCAGTTCGGGCGCTGGCCGTTGTCGATGATCGCGTCGGCGGCGGCCCAGGGGTCGAGCAGCGGGATTTGGTGGGCGCTGATCACGGGCAAGACCTCGAGCACCGTGGGGCTGTAGCGACCGCAATAAACGGCCACCAGATCCGGCATGGCGGCGAACTCGTTCAGGTTGGCGACGCTGCGCGCGGGAACCGTATGGTTCGGGCGCTCGACCAGTTGCAGCGGTCGCCCCTTGAGCACACCGCCCGCACCGTTGATCTCCTCCAGTGCGATCAGGATGCCCTGCTTGATCGCCTCGGCCGACGTGCTGCCGGCGTGGCCCAATTCGCCATCGAGACCGATCAACACCGGCAAACCGTTCACCGGCGCACCCCTTGCACGTGACGCGGTCAACATGGCCGGCCCCAACATGCAAGCTGCCGCTCCACGGGTGAGCGCCTTCAGCGCGCGACGGCGAGTCTGAGCGTTTGCATTCATCGCATGCTTCATGAGGTCGTAACGCGGCGTGTCTATGCCATCCAGCACGGCGCAGCACATCTGATTCACGGAATCATAACAACCGGCGGCGCGTCACTGAACCGCCAGGATCAGGCAGATCTCTGCGAGTTTCAGTGCGCCCGACCGCGGCTTTCGAAGGACCCTTGAGGGTCCAAATGAATCATCCGCGAGTGGCGGTTCACCGGCAGCTGACCTTCAACGCCGGCCTTCTGGCGATGAATCCCAAGACTCGTCGATCAACACTGATCAGCGATTTCCCAGGCTGTGCGGTAGCCCCCGGTGCGCTGCACGTGGCTCAGCAAGGCCTTGAAAAACGGATGGGCGCTGAGCGTGGACGAGTCGCCGACGAGGAGCAACTTGCGGCGGGCACGGGTCATGCCGACGTTCATCCGCCGGATATCGGAGAGGAAACCGATTTCGCCAGAGTTGTTGCTGCGCGTCAGCGAAATCGCAATGATGTCGCGCTCCTGGCCCTGAAATGCATCGACGGTACCCACGCTGAGCAGGCGCTGCTGCAAGAGACCGCCCAGCCGTTCGTTGCCCTCGATGGCGTCCTTCAAATAGTTGATCTGGGCGCGGTAGGGGGCAATCACACCGATGGTGAGCAGGTCCTGCTCGTGTGCGGCGGGGTCATAGGGCTCCAGGAGCTGGGCAAGGCGCTGCAGCAGCAGATCCGCTTCTTCGGGGTTCGCCGTGGACCGGCTTTCGGGGATGGTGACCTCGAGAAAACCGAAACCGGCGGTGTCGAGGAACTCCACGGGCAGGTCGGGCGCAAAGTCCAGGTCGTAGGCAGCCAGGCCGGCGTCGCGCACGCTCTGATGCGCTTGCAGTTGACCGCCGTAGAACTGCGTGGAACTGAACTCCATGATCTGCTGGTGCATGCGGTACTGCAGGGTGAGCATGCGGGCGGTAGCTGGCTGCCGCTGGATGCACTTCTCGAACAGGGTGACGCGCAGGCCTTCGCGGGCGGCTTTTTCGCTTTTCACCGTCGGCGGCAGCTGGTGATGGTCGCCGGCCAGTATCACGCGATGGCCCTTGGCAATCGGAATCCAGCAGCCTGGCTCCAGCGCCTGTGCGGCTTCGTCGATGAAGACGGTGTCGAAGGGCAAGTGACGGATGTTCCGGTTGCTGGCGCCCACCAGCGTGCAGGTGATGATCTGCACCGACTCGAGCACCTGTTCAGTGATGTAGCGCTCCAGGTCGTCGGCCTGCTGAAACAACTGCCGCGCTTCTTCTCTCAACAGCCGGCGCTGCTGCCGCTCTTCATAGCCGGTGGTGCGCAGGGGTTGACTGGCGCTTGCGCGGTGTTGGTCGGCGGTGAGGCGCATCGCGCGCATCGGGCCGTAGCTCGGGTGGGCCATCACCTGCGCATCCAGGGTGTGCGCCAGCAGCAGGTCCGACACGCGGCTGGGGTTGCCCAGGCGGATGACGCTGACGCCGCGCTCAGCCAGCTTTTCGGTGAGCAGATCCACGGCCGTGTTCGAGGGTGCGCACACCAGCACGCGCCGCTCACGGCGTATGGTTTCCAGGATGGCCTGCACCAGCGTGGTGGTCTTGCCCGTGCCGGGCGGGCCATGGATGATGGCGACATCCTGTGCCGCCATCACATGGCGCACGGCCGCCAGCTGAGGATCGTTGAGCGGGTTGGGGTAGAACAGATCGTCGAGTGCGCCAGGCGCGTCAACGGGGGGCGCACGAAAGCGGGCCGGCCTGGCGCCCAGCAGCACGTCGCGAAGCTCGGCCAACCGGTTGCCGCGGGCGCTGATCACTTCGCCCAGGGCGTGGTCCATTTCGCGGTAACTCACCTCGTCGAAGGTGAGGTCGATGCCCAGTCTGCCGCCGCCATCCACCCAGTCTGGCAGTTCTTCCTTCGTGATGCTCAGCTGCAGCTTGTTGCGCCGCACGCTGGTCACGACACCATTGAGCGTGGGCGGGTCGCTCGAGTGGGCAGGCGCCGCGCCAAACAGCGAAGCGTTCTTGCCAACCTGAAACAGGTGCAGGCCCTGCTGGCCTGCGGGGCGTTCGAGTTCCAGCACCAACTTGCCGCCAAAGCCGACGTCTTCCTGGTTGATGGTGACGGGGAACCAGGTCAAGCCGCGCCGCTGCCGCTCGGGGATGCTGGACTTGGCATTCTTGAGCTTGAATTGCGTCAGGTCTTCCTTTTGCTCCAACCGCATCAGGGCATGCACGCGACGCAATTCTTCAAGGATGCCGGTCGTGGTGGGTCTGGAGTCGGAATCGGAATCGGAATCGGAATCGGCCAAGGGACTACAGATCACGGTAGCGGTGCAACGGTTGGGTTTCCACTTTTGCCTTGCAAGGGCAAGCCAGCACGACCCCGTTGCCGGGGGCTTCATGCGCGACACGGTACAGCGTTGTGCTCACCGCCCGCCACTGGGCGCGAGCTTGGACGCGGGATCGGACGGGTTGGGGCATTTTCCCGGTGGTCTCAGTCAGCGTACCCCGGCAATTGGCGGTCGACCACGCGCATCATGGCCTCGAAGAACAAGCGTTCGCGCTCGCCGCGCGGATGGCGATCATCGGCGCCGGGTGTCAGCACGCGGTGGATGACTTCCTCGCTGAGGATGTTCAGTGGCTGCCCGGTGGACATCGCCAGCACCTGGGTGCGACAGGCACGCTCCAGCTTGTAAAGGCGCCGATAAGCCTCCGCGACACTGCTGCCGATGGTCACAACGCCATGGTTCTTCATGAACAGGATGGTCTTGTTGCCCATCAAGGCCGCCAGACGTTCGCCTTCCTGCACCGTGGCGGCCAGGCCCGTGTAGCTGTCGTCGTAGGCAATCTGGCCATGGAAGAAGGCGGCGGTCTGCGTCGCCGGCACGAGGCGATTGTTCTGCAGCATGTTCAGCGCCAGCGCCCACGTCTGGTGGGTGTGCAGGACGACGCGCGCGCCGCACAGGCGGTGCAGCGGGGCGTGGATGCACTGCGCGGAAAGCTCGACCACGCCCTGTCCCTCCAAAGTGCGCCCGCTCTCGTCGAAGACCATCAGGTCGCTGGCGCGCGCCTCTGACCAATGCAGGCCGAAGGGCAGGATCAGGTACTGGCCGGGCCGCCCGGGCAGCTCGACCGTGAAGTGGTTGTCGATGCCCTCGTCCAGTTCGTGCAGCACCGCCATGCGCAGCGCCGCAGCGAGATGGACGCGGGCCTGCGCGCTGGGGTCGGTGTGGGGTGCGCTGTGCAGGGTGTGGATGGTCATGACGGGCTGGGTCCAAGAGGCGGATCTCTTGATTCTTGCGCATCGCGACCGCCGGCAGGCGTTGCCGCCCCATCGGGCCGGTGCGCCCGCAACCGCCGGGAGCGAGGCTCAGAGCTCGGCGAGAAACGCCATCAGCAGCATGCTGACCTCGGCGGCGCGCTCGCGCTGGATCCAGTGGCCGGCGCCCTTGATCAGGTGGCAGCCGCGCAGTCCCGGCAGCGTGGTCGGGAAGCGCTCGAGCGCGGTCCTTGACGACGGGAAGCTCATCACCCCATCGCGCGAGCCGGCGATGAACATCGAAGGCTGGCGGATCGGCGTGCCGCGCCATGGCGCCAGCAGCTCGGTGCTGCGGCGCATGCTGCGGTACCAGTTCAGCGGCGCGCTGAAACCGCCCGCACGAAACTCCTTCGCGTAATAGGCCACGTCCTCGGCACCCATCCACGCGGGTAGCACCTCGGGCTCGACGGTGGTGTCCAGAAAACCACCGCCCGGCGGCAGCATGCCGAAGGTGGCCGTACGGCGGTTGTCGCCCGAGCCGCTGAAGTGGATGCGGCGTATGGTTGCCTCGACATCGCGCTCGAGTTCAGCGACCGCCGCATCGGTCTGGAAGTACTGCATGTAGAAGTTGTGGATGCCCTGCTGCTCGAGCGCGGTCAGCAGGTCGATGCGACCCGGCGGCGAGTAGGGCACGCTCATGCCGACGACCGCACGAAAGAGGTCGGGCCGCAGCAGCGCAGCGTTCCAGGCTGTCGGCGCGCCCCAATCGTGGCCGACGATGACGGCCTCGCTGGCGCCCAGCGCCTTGACCAAGGCAACGAGGTCACCGACGTGGTGCAGCATCGTGTAGTGCTCGGCGCTGGCCGGCTTGTCGGTGCCGCCGTAGCCGCGCAGATCCGGTGCCGCGGCGCGGTAGCCCGCCGCCGCGACCGCAGCCATCTGCGCGCGCCACGAGTACCAGCTCTCGGGCCAGCCGTGACAGAACAGCACCAGCGGGCCGCTCCCCTGCAGCGCCACGCGCATGCGGATGTCGTCGAGCTGGATCGTCTGCAACTCGGGGGCGTTCATGGCAGGTTTTTCGTGGAACCGACTGGGTCACCAGCATAGCCGCCGGGTGACCACGGATGACCCGCAAACGACAGCCAGGAAGGAGGGTATTCGCCTGACCTGTCCACGCGCACAGGAACTCGGCGATCTCCCAAGACCGACTCACGCGCGTCGCCTGCCGTTTTCGGGGTGCCATACGAAAGGAAAAGAGCGTTTGAAAACACCTTGCGCCATGACGATCTGTTCGACGCGGCCTGCCAGACGCGTTTCACCTTCGAACGAAGCCGCAGCCGCGCTGAGCTTGGGGTGAGCGGCTCGCCTCGCCCAGCCGCTCCAGCTGCTCGGCAATGCGGGCGGCGGCCGGTCTTTCAGCCCTCATGCGCTCGGCGTTGCAGCACAGCGCGGCCCTCCCGGCCCGGCGCTTCGAGCAGGCCCTGGAGGGCGCTGCGCCACTCGGCGGCGGGCGCCTGTGTACGAAGGCTGACCGCCACCCCGAGCCGGTGCAGCCGCGCCGCGTTGTCGAACTGGTCGTGGGCGAACGGCACCACCAGCTGCGGGATGCCTGCCGCCAGTGCCTGCGCGCTGGTGCCTATGCCACCGTGGTGCACCAGAGCACTCAGGCGCGGCAGCAAGGCGCTGAAGGGTGCATAAGGCACATGCACAGCCCCGGCAGGCAGTACGGCGGGCAGTTGCTCCAGAAAGGGGCTGATGAGCAGGGCGCGTTGGCCGAGTGAGGCACACGCCGCGGCGGCCTGGGCGAAGAACGCCGCGCCATGCGCCATCGCAGAGCCGGGCGTGATGCCGACCGGCGCCGGGCCGGTAGCCAGAAAAACTTCGAGGCTGGGGTCGAGCCCGCCGCTGTCCGTGGGGGAACGCTCGTGAAAGAGGGGGAAGCCGCTGGTCTGCGCCTGCGCTGGCCAGTCCGGCTGGGGTGGGGCGAACCAGTCCGGCCAGGCGCCGATGACGAGATCGGGCGAGTGCATCCAGCGGCTGAATACGCGCTGCACTGACGCCAGGCCCAGCCCGGTGCGCACCTGGTTCAGGCGCGGCGCCACCCAGCGGTCGATAAAAAGCCGCTCGACGCCCGACAGCAATGCGCGCCGCGCCCAGACCGGCAGCCAGGACAGGTCGCCCACGCCCGGCAACACCGACGGCCCGGTTACAGACGGCAGGCAGATCGGCGACAGGTGCACCGTGGCAGCGGGCAGGCCGCTGTGCTCTTGCACGAGGCGCAGGCCCCAGGACAGCGAACTGCCGACCAGCACGGTGTCGCGCGGCCGGCTGAGCGCTGCCGTGACGGCGAACGCTTCCGGCAGGCGCTTCAAGAGCTCGTCGAGCACGAAGCGCCCGCCCTGACGGGGGTGCCAGAGCTCGGCGCGCGCCAGCAGGTTTTCGAAATCACCGGCGGCGCCCAGCGGCGTGAACTCGATGCCGGCGCGGCGGATCCGCGCCTCGAAGTAGGTCGAGGCGATCATCTGCACGCGATGCCCGCGCGCCTGGAGGGCTTGCGAAATCGCGATGAAGGGGTGGACATCTCCCGCGCTGCCGAGCGCGCTAACGACAAACTGCATTCGGCACTGTCGGGTTCAAGCCTCGTCCTCGTGCTGCAGCGTGCCGTCGGGCGTTGCAGCCAGGGCCGGGTCGTGGGCCTCTGCGCCGTCCACCCGCGGCAGATGGGCCAGCGTGTTGCGGATGAACTGCTTTTCGTAGTGCCGGTTACGCCGGTGCTTCTTTGCCGACGCCCTTTGGCCCTGGCGCTTGTCGAAGACAAATTCACTCAGGCGGCTGAGTTCGCCCAGGTCGGCGATTTCGTTGGGTGAATTGCGGCGAGACATACAGAAACGGGTGCGTGGGCCGAAAGCTGAACAGGAAGGGACCGCAGCAAGTATGGCGGTCAAGCCAGGCTCGCCAGCAACCAACCCGCAGCAGCGATCTGCCCCAGCCTGGCGACCACCGACAAGGCGCGCAGCCACTTGAACCGGCCACGCCGACCCGCGTCGGTGGCTTGTTGGAGAGTCGGCATCTAGCTAGCCCAGCCGCTTCAGCAGCCACGTATCCACAGCCCAGCGCCCCGGCCCCCACAGCAACAGACCGATCAACAGGCTGCCCCAGAACTGGTGCTGCTGCAGCGCGGCCGGTGCGATCTCGGCCAGGCTGATGACGGCCACGGCATTGACTACCGACAGCCCGGCGGCCGCGAAACGCCCGGCCAGGCCCAGCGCCAGCAGCAGTGACAGGCCCAGTTCGCCCGCCGTGCCCGCTGCGGCAGCAGCAGCCGGTGACAGCAGCGGCACGTGGTATTCGTCGGCGAACAGCGCCAGCGTGGTGTCCCAGTCGTGCAGCTTGGTCAGGCCGGCAGCGAAGAAGGCGTGCGCGACGTACAGGCGCGCGGCCAATTGGGCCAGCGGTTGCAAGGCCTCCAGCGCGGCGATGGCCTGAAGCGCGCCGCGCAGCGGTTGGTGCAGGCGCCGGGTGAGGGTCATGACGGGCCCTCGGGGGTGTGGGGGACTGTGGCCTCGACAGCCACCAGCCTGCGCTGTTGCAGCGCGCTGATCAGCCAGGCTTCGAAGGGGAACCCGTCGCCGGCGGCGGTCAGGGCGCAGGCCAGTGGCCGGCCGGCCAGCAGGGCCTGCGTGAAGCGCGCCTCGGCCGGCGGCAGCGCGCACACCGTGGTGCGCCAGCCATCGCGGGCGACCAGCGCGCACTCGCCCTCCCCGGCTTCAAAGGCCGCGCGCACGGGCGCGAATCGGTCTTCGGCGGTGCTGCGGTGAGCCTGCCAGATGGTCACCACCGGGTAGCGGGAGTCGACCAGCGCCGACCCCGGCGCCAGGCACAAGACCAGGGTCGCCGGGTCTTCGCTGGCCAGCTGTTCCAGGCCCTGGGGCGGTTCGGCGTCGGCGGCGCGTGCGGCGACGTGCACGGCCCATTCCAGCCGTGCCACGTCGGGCAGATAGGCTTCATCGGCCAGCGATTCGGCGTCGGCCATGAAGGCCGGCAGCGCGTCACCCCACAGGCCCAGGTCGCCCGCGGTCGGCGGCTGGCGCCGCCAGCAGGCGCGGGCCAGCGCGGCGAAGGACACCTCGCCCAGCAGTTGCTGCACGGTGGGGTAGGCCGCCGCCAGCGCGCGTTCGGCCGCTGCGCCCGCGTTGGCGCGGTAGGCCGCCAGGCCGCGCGCGACACGCGGGCCGTCGCGCAGCCAGCCAGCCACCACGCCGGGGCGGGCGTCGCCCCACAGCGCGCGCAGCAGCATCTGCTGGCGCAGCGCTTCCTTGTCGGCGGCGCCGTTCATGCCACCGCCACGTCCGCCAGCACGCGTTCGGCCTGCGCGGCTTCGTCCAGCAGCACCGCCAGGTCGGGCAGCGCGGTGTCCCATTCGATTAGCGTCGGCCGCGGCCCCAGGCGCCGCACGGTGTGGCGGAAGACCTGCCACACCGGCGCGTGGACGCGGCTGCCGTGGTCGTCGATGACGAGTTCGCCGCTGTCGTCGTAGCCCGCCAGGTGCAGCTCGCCCACGATGTCCGGCTCGATGGCATCGACCCAGGCGCAGGCCGCGGCCACCGCGCGGGCTGCGTCGCCTTGTTCGTTGAGCATGTTGACCACGATGTTGTTGACGTCCAGCAGCAGCCCGCAACCGCTGCGCCGGGCCAGCGCGTTGAAGAAGGCCGGCTCGGCCAGCGTGTCGTCGGCCCAGTGCAGGTAGGCCGACAGGTTTTCCACCAGGATGGGCCGGCGCAGCCGTTCTTGCACGCGCTGCACATTGGCCACCAGGATGTCCAGCCCGGCCTTCGTGAAGGCCAGCGGCAGCAGGTCGTTGCCGTGCACCACGGCCCCGCCGTTGTGGCGCGGGGCGCGCGCGAAGGCGGCGTGGTCGCTGACGCGCACCGGCTCGGTCCGCTGCACCAGCGCCGCCAGTTGTTCGAGGTGCGCGGTGTCCACGCCCGCCGCCGAACCCAGCGCCAGGCCGACACCATGCAGGCTGACCGGCCAGTGGCCGCGCGCAGCCTGCAAGACGCCCAAGGCGGCGCCGCCGTCGGCGAAGTAGTTCTCGGCGTGGACCTCGACGAAGGCCAGCGCCGGCGGCGCCGCGAACAGCGCCGCCACATGCGGCTGGCGCAGACCGATGCCGGTGTGTTCGAGCATGGTCGGCTGCGGCGGCGCGCTGCGGTGCGGTAAGCCTTATTTCTTCATCTTGGCCTTGACCTCTTCAGCCGACAGGCCCTTCATCTCCTTGCAGGTGCCCTTGGCCACGTACTTCCATTCGTCCATGCCCATGTCGGCCTTGGACTGGCCGGCGCAGGAATGGCTGCCCGACAGGTTGGCGCAGTCGTTGGCACCGGCCTTGGCGATGCCAAAGCACTTTTCTTTGGCGCCCTTGTCCTTGGACATGTCCTGGGCGGCGGCCTGGCCGACCAAACCCAGTGCGAAGACCGAAGCGAGGGCGGAAGAAACGAGGTGGCGTTGGTTCATGAATACAGACTCCAGTTGGGATGGGGGGTGTGCAGCCGGATGGCTGGCACCGGCTTGCAGGGATTCAGTCGCCGCCAGCCGGCGGACATTACACAAGCCGTGGCGCCGGAGATCAAGATTCCGCGCCGCCGGCGGCGCGCAGGTCGGTGTGGGTCGTCAGCGCGGTCTGCAAAGCCAGACGCACGCCGGCCGTCTGCGCGCTCAAGGGCAGGCTGGGCTGACCGGCCTGCGCGGCGGCCTGCTCAGGCAGCCAGGGCAGGTGCATGAAGCCGGCCCGCACGCGGCGGCGGCGCAGGCGGTGCATCAGGCCGTAGAAGACATGGTTGCAGACATAGGTGCCGGCGGTCTGCGACACCGCAGCCGGCCAGCCGGCCTGCTGCAGCGCGGCGACCATGGCCTTGATCGGCAAGGTGGCGAAGTAGGCAGCCGGCCCGCCCGGCACGACGGCCACGTCGATGGGCTGCTGGCCGGCGTTGTCGGCGATGCGCCCGTCGTCCACATTGATGGCCACACGCTCCACCGTGAAGCCGTCGCGGCCACCGGCCTGGCCCAGGGCCAGCACCAGCGCCGGTCGAACGCTGGACAGAGCCGCATCCAGCATGCCCAAGGCCGCGCCGAAGACGCAGGGCAGTTGCAGCGCCTGCACAGTGAGGCCCGCGATGCGCTCGCCGTCCAGGGCTTGCGCCACCTGCCATGACGGGTTGACGGCCTCGCCGCCGAAGGGTTCGAAGCCGGTGAGCAAGAGGGTGGGACGGCGCATCGACGGCAATTGTGGCGGCAGCGGCGCGCGGCCGCTGCATGGCGGGTTTCAGACCAGCCCGAGGTCCTTGGCCCGCGCGCCGGGAAACACCCCATCCAGTTGCGCCGGGCTCAAGGCGAACTGCCGCGCCAACAGGCCGCCCAGCACGCTGCGGTATTCGTTCAACACCGGCAGGTCGCGGTTCTGGTGCAGCGTCTTGGCCTCGAAGGCCTGCTGCTCGCCCACGACAACGCCGGCCGTCAGGCTGCCGCCCAGCACCCAGTGCACGCTGCCGTGGCCGTGGTCGGTGCCGCGGTTGCCGTTCTCGCGCGCGGTGCGGCCGAATTCGCTGATCACCACGACCACGGTGTTGCGCCAGGCGGCCGCGCCCAGCTCGTCGGCGTAGGCAGCCAGGCCGCGACCCAGTTCCTCGAAGCGCGACGCCAGGTAGCCCGTGGCAGCGCCCTGGCCGACGTGGGTGTCCCAGCCGCCGATATCGACAAAGCCCAGGGCATAGCGTTCGCGCATCAGGCGCGCGATGCGCCGCGCTTCCAGCTCGAAACCCTTGGCGTTGATGGCGCCGCGGTTGGCCGAGACCTGTTCGCCAGCCATGCCGGCCGGCGCCACACCGGCGATCTGCCGCGCCGCGTCCTGCCGCACCTCGAAAGCGCCGGCCATGCGGTCTTGCAGTGGGTGGTCACGGTACATGCCGGCCAGCGCGGCGCGCAGCTTGTCGTCGCCACCCCGGGGCTCGACCTTCAACGACAGGTTGGCGATGCCCAGTTCACCGCGCAGCGCCAGCGGCAACTGGTCGGTGAAGGCGATGGCGTCGCTGCCCGGCAAGGCCCCGGGCGCGCCTTGCATCAGGCCGGCCAGCCGGTTCAGGAAACCCGAACCGTAGTCGCGCCGCCCGGTCAGCGCCTGGCCCAGTTCGATGCTGTCCTGGGTTTCAAAGTGGCTGCGCGTCAGGTCGTCGGTGCCGGCATAGGGCACGAAGCTGATCTGGCGCTGGGCCACCAGCGGCAGCAGGCTGGCCTGCAGCGCCGGGTGCAGGCCCCAGTCGCTGTTCAGCGGCAGCGGGCCCGGGCTGTTCACGCTGCCCGGCTTGTCGGCCGACGCGGTGGTGGCCACCACCGCGATGTTGGGCCGCAGTTCGCGGTAGGCGCTGCCCTGGCTGGCGGCCGGCACCAGCAGGCTCAAGGCGTCGTAGCCGCCGCGCAGAAAAACCAGCAGGAAGCGCGGGCTGCCGGCGGGTGCCGCCAGCAGGCGGCCGGACGCCGTCAGGCCGGCTGTGCCAAGCAGGGTGCCTTGCAGCAGGTGGCGTCTATCCATGGTGTCTGGGCCTCAACCGTACATGAACTCGGGCGACGACAGGAACAGCGTGTTCCAGTCTTGCGGCGTGGCCGCGCTGTCCAGCGCCTGGCGCGTGCTGGCGGCCATCAGCGGGCGCAGCTGTTGCCAGTAGACCGCGCGGGCCAGTTGCGGAAATGCAGGCTGCTCGGGCTGCAGCGCCGGGTCTTCACCCTTGAACAGGCCGGCCGGCCCGCTGCCGATGGCCCGCGCAATCTCCAGCCGCACGGCGAGCTGGCCCGAACCGGTCCAGGACGCGGCGGTGTCGGGGTAGCCGTCGGGCGTCTGCCGGTTGTACAAACCTTCGCCCATGCGGTTCAGCCAGCCCTGCATGGGCAGCGTGTTCAGCACCACGCGCTCGCCATAGGCCGCGCGCACGGCGGACACGGCGTAGCGCATCGGGTCCTTGAACTTGGCAGCGGCCGCGGCGGCTGGCGCGGTGAAAGCCGGGGCGCGCAACAGCACGCCCAGCACCTCGGCGATGCGGCCGTCGTGGCGCTGCCAGGCCGCCACCATCGCGGCCACCAGGGCCGGCGGCGGCTCGTCGGCCAGCAGGTGGCGGGCCAGCTTGTGGCTGACGAAGGCGGCGGTCGACGGGTGCAGGGCCAGCACATCCAGCACCTCGTTCAATTCGGCCGCACCCCGGCCCTGGATGACACGGCCGAGCACGGTCTTGTCGCTGAAGTCGTGCCGCGCCGGGTTGAATTCGTAGAGACCGCTGCGGATGTAGAGCCCGGCCTGCGACGGCTTCACGTTGGGCGTCTTGTCGGTGACGTTCACGCCGTGGCCGGTCAGCACGCGGGCCAGTTCCTGCACATCGCGCTGGCTGTAGCCGCCCCAGCCGCCATAAGCAGCGCCACCGTCGCTGACGCCCAGGGTGTGCAGTTCCAGCAGTTCGCGGGCGTGGTTTTCGTTGAGGCGGGCGGCGGCGTTCTGCTCGTTGTCCAGGTAGCGCAGCATGGCCGGGTGGCGGGTGGCCGCGCCCAGCAGGTCGCGGAAACGGCCCAGGGCGTGCGGGCGGATGGCATGCTCTTCATAGTCGCCCAGCAGCACGCGGATGTTGGACTTGGACTGGTGCACATTGAAGTGGTTGAACCAGAACCACTGCAGCCTTTCCTGCAACTGGTTGGGCGCGTACAGCGCGCGCAACAAGTGGCGGTGCATGGCCTCGCGCGCCAGGCGGTTGTGGGCGGCCTGGAAGGCGTCCTGTCCGGCCTTGCGTTCGGCTTCCGTGGGTCGGGCATCGGCCAGCTTGCGGGCCGCGTCGATCTCTTGCCACAGCGCCAGCGGCGGCGTGGTCTGGATGCGCAGCGCGGCGATCTGCGACTGCGCAGCCGCCGGCAGCGCACCGGCGGCAGCCCGCAGTTGTTCGCTGATGTAGCCCTCGGCCCCGAGACGCTGCACGCGGTCGACTTCGGCATCCGTGGCGCCCCAGCTCAGGCGGTTGGCCAGGCGGTAGGCGGCGTCGGCCGCGTCGGCTGGGTGACCGGGCCTGAGCGCCGGCGCCACGGCACCGCTGCCGGCGCAGCCCGCCAAGCCGCCCAGCGACCAGGCCGCCAGGCCGAGCAGGCCGCGGCGTTGAACGGCCGGCGCGTCAGACACCATAGCCGCCGCCGCCGGGCGTTTCGATGACGAAGACATCGCCCACGCCCATCTCGGCACTGCCGATGTGGCCCAGCGCCTCGCGCTGGCCGTCGGCCCTTTCGATGCGGTTGATGCCCAGCGCGCCCGGCTGCCCGCCGGCCATGCCGAAAGCCGGCACGACGCGGCCGTTGCTCAGGATGCTGGCCGTCATCGGCTCCAGGAAGCGCACCCGGCGCACGCCACCGTCGCCGCCCTGCCACTGCCCGGCGCCGCCCGAACCGGCGCGGATCTCGTAGCTGTCCAGGCGCACCGGGAAACGGAATTCCAGCACCTCGGGGTCGGTCAGCCGCGAGTTGGTCATGTGGGTCTGGACGACGCTGGTGCCCTTGAAACCAGGGCCGGCGCCGGAGCCGCCGCTGATCGTTTCGTAGTACTGGTGGGCGGCATTGCCGAAGGTGAAGTTGTTCATCGTGCACTGGCCGGCCGCCATCACACCCAGGGCGCCGTAAAGGGCGTTGGTGACGCAGGTGGAGGTTTCCACATTGCCGGCCACCACGGCAGCGGGCGCATGCGGGTTCAGCATGCAGCCTTCGGGCACGATGACGTTCAGCGGCTTCAGGCAGCCGGCATTCAGCGGGATCTCGTCGTCGACCAGGGTGCGGAAGACGTAGAGCACCGCGGCCATCGTCACCGCCTTGGGCGCGTTGAAGTTGTTGGGCATTTGCGCGCTGGTGCCGCTGAAGTCGATGGTGGCGGCGCGGGCTGGCGCATCGACGGTGACCTTCACCTTGATTTGCGCGCCGTTGTCCAGGGCCAGCGTGTACTGCCCGTCTCTCAATGCCGTGATGACACGCCGCACCGATTCCTCCGCGTTGTCCTGCACATGCTGCATATAGGCCGCCACCGTGGCACGGCCGAACTGCGCCACCATGGCACGCAGTTCCTGCACGCCCTTCTCGTTGGCCGCAATCTGCGCGCGCAGGTCGGCGATGGTCTGCTGCGGGTTGCGCGCCGGGTAGGGGCCGGACTGCAATTGCGCCAGCAACTCGGCTTCGCGCAGCGTGCCGTCGCGCAGCAGCAGGAAGTTGTCGAAGAGCACGCCTTCTTCGGCGATGGTCTTGCTGAAGGGCGGCATGCTGCCGGGCGTGGTGCCGCCGACGTCGGCGTGGTGGCCGCGGCTGGCCACAAAGAACGACGGGCGGGCATCCGCGTTGTCCAGGTACACCGGCGTGACGACGGTGACGTCCGGCAGGTGCGTCCCGCCGTGGTACGGGTCATTCAGCACGTAGACATCGTCGGCCTGCATCTCCGGGTTGCGGGCTATCACCGTCTTGATGCTCTCGCTCATGCTGCCCAGGTGCACCGGCATGTGCGGCGCATTGGCGATGAGTTCACCGGCGGCACTGAACAGCGCGCAACTGAAGTCCAGCCGCTCCTTGATGTTCACGCTGTAGGCCGTGTTCTGCAGCCGCAGCCCCATCTGCTCGGCGATGTTCATGAACAGGTTGTTGAAGACCTCCAGCATCACCGGGTCGGCGTCGGTGCCGATGGCGTGCTGTGTGGCGCGCGGCACCACGCGCTGCAAGTCGAAGGCATCACCGGCGCTCAGCGTGGCCTGCCAGCCGGGTTCGACCACCGTCGTGGCGTTCTGCTCGGCGATGACCGCCGGCCCGGCGATGACGGCGCCGGGGCGCAGCGAGGCCCGCACGAACAGGCCCGCATCCAGCCAGGCACCGCTGTGCATGCGCACCGCCGCATCCGGCGTGGCGACATAGGGTGGCGCAGCCTCGCCCGGCGCCGCTGCGGCGTGCCTTTCGCCCGCACCCACGGCCTCGACGGAAACCGCTTCGATGACCAGCGGCCGGCCCTGCATCAGGAAGGCGAAGCGCTGGCGGTAAGCGACTTCGAAGGCCAGCCGGATCTCGAAGAGGGTGCCCAAGGGCAGCTGCAAGGCGGTGTCGGTGCCCTGGTAGCGGACATGGATCTGGCGGCGCACGGTCAGCGCCGCAGCGGCCACGCCCTGGTCGGCCAGTTCGGCACTGGCAGCGGCGGCCAGCGTGTCGAGTTGCACCGCCGCCGCCGCCAGGCCGTCCGCATCCAGTGGGCGCTCGACACTGGCCTCGCGCATCGCGGTGGGGTCGGCCAGGCCCATGCCGTAGGCGCTGAGCACGCCCGCCAGCGGGTGCACGAAGACGCGCGTCATGCCCAGGGCATCGGCCACCCCGCAGGCATGCTGGCCGCCCGCGCCACCGAAGCATTGCAGCGTGTACTGGGTGACGTCGTAACCGCGCGCCACGCTGATGCGCTTGATCGCATTGGCCATGTTCTGGATGGCGATCTGCAGATAGCCCTCGGCCAGCGATTCCGGCGTCGCCGGGCGGCCCGTGGCGGCCTGCACCTGCACCGCCAATTCGGTGAACTTCAGGCGCACGCCTTCAGGGTCCAGCGCTTCGTCGGCACCGGGCCCGAAGACCTGGGGGAACCAGGCCGGCTGGATCTTGCCCAGCAGCACATTGGCGTCGGTGGTGGCCAAAGGCCCGCCGCGCCGATAACTGGCCGGGCCGGGGTTGGCACCGGCGCTTTCCGGCCCGACCCGCAAGCGCGCGCCATCGAAGCCCAGGATGGAACCACCGCCTGCCGCCACGGTGTGGATGTTCATCATCGGCGCGCGCATGCGCACACCGGCCACCTGGGTTTCGAAGGCGCGTTCGAAAACGCCGGCTGCACCACCGGTGAAATGGCTGACGTCGGTGCTGGTGCCGCCCATGTCGAAGCCGATGACCTTGTCATGCCCCGCTGCCACCGCCGTGCGCACCATGCCGACGATGCCGCCGGCCGGGCCGCTGAGGATGGCGTCCTTGCCCTGGAAGCGGTGGGCCTCGGTGAGCCCGCCGCTGCTCTGCATGAAGAACAGCCGCACGCCCGGCATCTGGCTGGCCACGCGGTCGACGTAGCGGCGCAGGATGGGCGACAGGTAGGCATCCACCACCGTGGTGTCGCCGCGCGACACCAGCTTCATCAGCGGGCTGACCTCGTGCGAAGCGCTGACCTGCGTGAACCCGAGTTCACGCGCGATGCGCGCCGCAGCCGCCTCGTGCGCGGTGTAGCGGTAGCCGTGCATGAAGACGATGGCACAGGCGCGGATGCCCGCGTCGAAGGCGGCCCACAGCCGTTCGCGCAGATGCATCTCGTCCAGCGGCTGCAGCACCTCGCCCTGCGCGCTGACGCGCTCCTGCGCCTGCACCACGCGTTCGTAGAGCAGTTCGGGCAGCACGATCTGGCGCTCGAACAATTTCGGCCGCGCCTGGTAGGCGATGCGCAGCGCGTCGCGAAAGCCCTGCGTCATGACCAGCAGCGTGCGGTCGCCCTTGCGCTCGAGCAGGGCGTTGGTGGCGACCGTGGTGCCCATCTTCACGCCATCGACCTGCTCGGGCGTGATGGCCTGGCCGGGCTTCAGGCCCAGCAGGCGGCGTATGCCCTCGACCGCCGCGTCGGTGTACTGCCCGGGGCTCTCCGAGAGCAGCTTCAGCGTGCGCAACTCGCCGCCAGGCGCCCGGCCGATGATGTCGGTGAAGGTGCCGCCCCGGTCGATCCAGAACTGCCAGCGGGGGTGGGTCTCGGGGTTCATCACGCAAGGGGGGGTTGGCGGGGCGGTGCCGCAGTATCCCAGTCGCGCCGCGCGGCGCTACAGATCCAGGCCGCAGCCAGTCGGGAGCCGCAGCGCGCTCCACCAGGGCCGCGCGCAGGCTGCCGGCGGCGTGCACACGCAGCCCGCCGGGCTTGGAGTCGGAACATGGCAGCGGCAGCACATCGAAGGGGCCTGCAGTATCGCCAGCCCGCGGCGCCCTGGCGACAGGCACGCCCTTGCACAGGACGCAGGCACCACGCCAGTGGCGCGGTGCCGACTTCACGGTGCCACCTATAGTTCAAGCTTGTCCATGGCCCCCAGCCTGAGGAAGCCGTCCATGTCCCGTTTTGCCCTGGCCCTGCCCGCCCTCGCCGCCCTGCTTGCGGCCACCCTGCCGGCCGCACCGACGGCCCAGGCCCAGCCCGCACCGGTAGTGCAAGGCCCCGAGGCCGTGGCCGACTGGGACAACGCCGGCAAGGCCTACATCGCGAACGGCAAAACGCTGCAGGACGACAAGCGACCCGCCAGAAACGTGATCCTGTTCGTTGGCGACGGCATGGGGGTGTCCACGGTCACGGCCGCGCGCATCCTGGAAGGCCAGCTCAAAGGCAAGACCGGCGAAGAGAACCGCCTGTCCTTCGACCACTTCCCCTACACGGCGCTGTCCAAGACCTATTCCTGGGACCAGCAGACCAGCGACTCGGCGCCGACCATGACCGCCATGGCCACCGGCTACAAGACGCGCGAAGGCATGCTCAGCGTGAACCACACGGCGGCGCGTGGCGAGTGCAACGCGGCCGTCATCGCCAGCAAGTCGGTGAAGAGCATCCTGGAACTGGCCGCCGAGCACGGCAAGGCCACCGGCATCGTCACCACCGCGCGGCTGACCCACGCCACGCCCGCCGCGCTGTACGCCCACACCGCCGTGCGCGACTGGGAGGCCGACAGCAACCTCAGCCTCACCGACATCAACACCGGCGCGCCCTGCCGCGGCGCCGCGGGCGCGGTGAAGGACATCGCGCAGCAACTCATCGACGTCACGCCCACCGTGCGCAACAGCCTGAAGGTGGCGCTGGGCGGCGGCCGCACCTACTTCATGCCGGCGCAGGCTGGCGGCGCCGATGTCTTCGACCCCGAATACCCGAAGCAGAAAGGCCGCCGCCTGGACGGCCGCGACCTGACCGCCGAATGGGTCGGCACCCGCGGCACGGGCGGCGCCTATGTCTGGAACAAGGCCCAGTTCGATGCCATAGCCCCGGCCACGATCACGCACCTGCTGGGCCTGTTCGAACCCAGCCATGTGCAGTACGAAGCCGACCGCGCGACCGACCCGGCCGGCGAACCGTCGCTGACCGAGATGACCGACAAGGCGCTGAAGCTGCTGCTGAAAGACCCGAAGGGCTTCTTCCTGCACGTCGAAGGCGGCCGCATCGACCACGCCCACCACGCCGGCAACGCCCGCCGCGCATTGACCGAGACCATCGAATTCAGCAACGCCATCCGCCGCACGGTCGAGGTGCTGCAGGCCGCCGGCCAGCTGGACAACACGCTGATCATCGTCACCGCCGACCACAGCCACACCTTCACCATCGCCGGCTACCCCAGCCGCGGCAACCCCATCCTGGGCCTGGTGCGCGAGGTGCCGAACCAGGACGGCAAGGCGCTGGCGCCCACGCTGGACAGCAACGGCCTGCCCTTCACCACCCTGGGCTATGCCAATGGCCCCGGCGTGCGCAAGGGCGGTCGCACCGACCTGACCCGCGTCGACACCGCCAACCTCGAATTCCTGCAGGAAGCGCTGGTGCCGCTGGGCAGCGAAACCCACGGCGGCGAAGACGTGGCGGTCTACGCCCGCGGCCCCAAGGGCTACCTGGTGCGCGGCTCGATGGAACAGAACTGGATCTTCCACGTGATGCGCGAGGCCTACGGCTTTTGAACGCGGCGTGAAGCGGCGGACCTGGCTGATCGCTGCTGCGGCCCTGGGCCCGGGCGCGGGCGCTGCTGCTGCCGCACCGCCCGTTCAGGCCGGCGGGGCCGTGACGCCGGCCGTGCTCGGCCTGGATGGCTCCGCTGCGCCGCTGGCGGCACGCTACGCGGTGACGATCACCCCACCTGCTGGGCGCGCTGCGGCAGTCCTCCGTCGCGCCGACTGGTTTTTCTACCGCGACGCCGACCGCATCGCGCTGCTCAAAGGCGCCATCGACGAAACCTGGACGCGTGACGCGCAGGGCCGCATCGCCTTCGAGCGCAGCTTCCACGAGCACGCCAAGGTCACCGACTACAGCCCCGGCGAGCTGCTGACGCTGGGCCTGCAGCCCGACTGGGCGGCGCTGGCCACCTTCGTCGATGCCCGCGAATTGACCGGCCTCCAGTTGAAGGCTCGCAGCGGCCGTGGCGCCGGCTTGCGCCTGCGCCTGGAAGGACGGTCGGCCGGCGACACGCTGCGCGTGGACTGGCTGCCGGCGCTGCAACTGCCCGCACTGGTGCTGCGCCGCAGTCCGGTGCAAGGCACCACGCGCATCGAACTGCGGCAACAGGCCCCGACGCCCCCCGCCGACTGGCCGCAGCCCGGCCAGCGTTCGGCCAGCTACCTGCACCTGGACGCCGCCGACTTCGGCGACATGGACTACGACCCCGTGGTGCGGCTGTCCGAAGCGCTGGACATCCGCAGCGGCTGGCGCAAGCCGCACGCGCACGACTGAAGCAGCGGCGGCGAGCCCTCAGGGTTCGACCTAGGTTTCGGGCTCGCAGACATATGCGGATCATTGCCTATCCCGGTGCCCGGACGTCCTGTCCGCACGCCGGTACAACCGCCGCGAAAGACGCCCACCATGCAGAAGAGCCTCCACATCAACGCCGAGAAGTGCACCGGTTGCCTTCAGTGCGAGATGGCCTGTTCCTTTGAGCACTACGGCGTCTTCTCGCCGGCCAAGTCGCGCATCAAGGTCTTCGACTTCCACGCGACCGGCAAGAAGGTGCCCTACACCTGCACGCAGTGCGACGAGGCCTGGTGCCTGCACGCCTGCCCGGTGGAGGCCATCACGCTGGACAAGGTCACTGGCGCCAAGGTTGTCAGCGAGTCCACCTGCGTGGGCTGCAAGGTCTGCACCATCAGTTGCCCCTTCGGCACCATCAACTACGTGCAGGAAACCGGCAAGGTGCAGAAGTGCGACCTGTGCGGCGGCGACCCCGCCTGCGCCACCGCCTGCCCCACCGGGGCCATCACCTACATCGACGCCAACTGGACGGGCCTCGACAAGATGCAGGCCTGGGCCGACAAGCTCGGCAACCAGCCGTCCGCCGCCTAAGCCGCAAACCCGGCCACCCACGAATTCAGGAGACCACGACATGTCCTGGGCAGGAAAGATCCTTCGCGTCGACCTCACGGCCGGCACCGTGAAATCAGAACCGCTGAACATGGGGTGGGCCAAGGCCTACCTCGGTTCACGCGGCCTGGCCACCAAGTACCTCGTCGAGGAAATGGACGCCACCGTCGACCCGCTGTCGCCGGCCAACAAGATCATCTGGGCCACCGGCCCGCTGACCGGCACCATGGCCAGCACCGGCGGCCGCTACACCGTGGTCACCAAGGGCCCGCTGACCGGCGCCATCGCCTGCAGCAACAGCGGCGGCTACTGGGGTGCCGAACTCAAGATGGCCGGCTGGGACATGGTCATCTTCGAAGGCAAGTCGGACAAGCCGGTGTACCTGTCGATCAACGACGACGTGGCCGAATTGAAGGACGCGGCGCACCTGTGGGGCCAGACCGTCTGGGCCACCGAAGAACACATCAAGAAGAGCCATCAGGACCCGCTGTGCAAGGTGTCCAGCATCGGCGGCGCCGGTGAAAACCAGGTGCTGTTCGCGGCCGTGGTCAACGACCTGCACCGCGCGGCCGGCCGCAGCGGCGTGGGCGCGGTGATGGGCAGCAAGAACCTCAAGGCGGTGGTCGTGCGCGGCACCCTGGGCGTGGGCAACCTGGCCAACCCCAAGGAGTTCATGCGCGTCACCGCCGAGAAGAAGAAGATCCTGGCCGACAACGGCGTCACCGGCCAGGGCCTGCCGGCCTACGGCACGCAGGTGCTGATGAGCGTGATCAACGAAGTCGGCGCCCTGCCCACCCGCAACCACCGCGATGTGCAGTTCGAAGGCGCCGGCGACATCGGCGCCGAAGCCATGGGCCGGCCGCGCACCGCACCCGGCAGCGACGGCAAGAAGCCGCTGGTCACCAACCAGGCCTGCTTCGGCTGCACCATCGCCTGCGGCCGCGTGCAGAAGATCGACCCCGGTCACTTCACGGTGGAAAACAAGCCGCAGTACTGGGGCGCCTCCGGCGGCCTGGAATACGAAGCCGCCTGGGCCCTGGGCGCCGCCAACGGCGTGAAGGACCTCGACACCCTGCAGTACGCCAACCTGCTGTGCAACGAACACGGCATGGACCCCATCTCCTTCGGCACGACCATCGGCGCGGTGATGGAGCTCTACGACATGGGTGTGCTGACCCACGAGCAGATCGGCTGCGACGCGCAGTTCGGCTCGGCGCAGGCGCTGGCCTATTTCGCCGAGATCACCGCCAAGGGCATCGGCTTCGGCAAGGAAATCGGCCAGGGCAGCAAGCGCCTGACCGCCAAGTACGGCCACCCCGAGCTGAGCATGAGCAGCAAGGGCCAGGAATTCCCGGCCTACGACGGCCGCGCCATCCAGGGCATCGGCCTGGCCTATGCCACCAGCAACCGCGGCGGCTGCCACCTGCGCGGCTACACCATCGCGTCGGAAGTGCTGGGCATCCCGGTCAAGACCGACCCGCTGGACAGCGCCGGCAAGCCGGAACTGGTCAAGGCCTTCCAGGACGCCACCGCCGCTTTCGATTCGGCCGGCATCTGCATCTTCACCAGCTTCGCCTGGGGTCTGGCCGACGTGGCGCCGCAGGTGGCCGCCGCCTGCGGTGACGAGTTCACGCTGGAAAACCTGAGCCTGATCGGCGAGCGCATCTGGAATCTGGAGCGCGATTTCAACAACCGCGCCGGCTTCACGTCCAAGGACGACAGCCTGCCCAAGCGCCTGCTGACCGAAGCCGCCAAGACCGGGCCGGCCAAGGGCAAGGTCAATGAGCTGGGCACCATGCTGCCGATCTACTACGACATCCGCGGCTGGGACAGCGACGGCCGGCTCAAGCCCGAGACGCGCGAGCGGCTGAGCCTGTAGCCGGCCGATGAAACACCTGATCCTGGGCGCCGGCCCGGCCGGCGTCATCGCCGCCGAAACCATCCGCAAGCAAGCGCCGTTCCATGAGATCGTGCTGCTGGGCGACGAGCCCGAGGCGCCTTATTCGCGCATGGCGATACCCTATCTGCTGATGGGCAACATCGGCGAAGACGGCACCCACCTGCGCCACACGCCGGGCCACTTCGAGCGGCTGCGCATCACGCTGCAGCGCGGCCGTGCGGTGGGCCTGGACACCGCGGCGCGCACGGTGACGCTGGACGACGGCAGCCGCATGGGTTTCGACCGGCTCTTGATCGCCACCGGCTCCGCACCCGCCACGCCGCCCATCCCGGGCCTGGCCGGTGCCGGCGTACACCCCTGCTGGACCCTGGCCGACGCCCGCGCCATCATGGCCCTGGCCCGGCCCGGCGCCCGCGTGGTGCAGATGGGCGCGGGCTTCATCGGCTGCATCATCATGGAAGCCCTGGCCGCCCGCGGCGTGCAGCTCAGCGTGGTCGAAATGGGCGACCGCATGGTGCCGCGCATGATGGGCCCGACGGCCGGCGGCATGATCAAGGACTGGTGCCTGGCCAAGGGCGTCACCGTCCACACCGGCGCCCGCGTCGAGGCCATCGACCGCAGCGGCCCGGCCTTGCAAGTCCGGCTGTCCACCGGCGCCGTGCTGGAAGCCGAACTCGTCATCAGCGCCACCGGCGTCCAGCCCAACATCGGCTTCCTGGAACACAGTGGCGTGCGCTGCCTGCTGGGCGTGCTGACCGATGAACACCTGCAGACCAACGTGCCCGGCATCTACGCCGCCGGCGACTGCGCCGAAGCCTGGGACAAGGTCAGCGGCAAAGCCATCGTCAGCGCCATCCAGCCCAATGCCGCCGAACAGGCGCGCGTGGCCGCGCTGAACATGGCCGGCCAGCGCATCCAGCTGCGTGGCGTCACGCAGATCAATGTGCTCGACACCCTGGGCCTGATCAGCACCAGCTTCGGTCTGTGGGACGGCGTGCCCGGTGGCCAGCATGTCGAACTGACCGACGCGGCGGCCGGCCGCCACCTCAGCCTGCAGTTCGACGCCGACCGGCTGGTCGGCTGCAACAGCATCGGCTGGACCGACCACGTCGGCGTGATGCGTGGGCTGGTCGAAGGGCAGATCAGCCTGGGGCCGTGGAAAGACAAGCTGCTGGCCGACCCGACGCTGCTGATGTCAGCCTACCTGGCCCGCGCGCAGGCCCAGGACGAGCACGCCCTGGTGTGATCCGATGGCCCGATGCACATCACCTTCAAGCTCTACGCCAGCCTGACCGACTGGCTGCCGCCGGCCCACCGCCACGGCAACCAGATGCCGCTGGAGGTCGCCGAAGGCGCGACCATCGCGCAGGTCATCGCCCCCTTCCAGTTGCCGATGAAGATGGTGCACCTGGTGCTGATCAACGGCCACTACATCGCACCCGCAGACCGCGCCACGCGGGCCTTGGTCGAGGGCGATGTGCTGGCGATCTGGCCGCCCATCGCGGGTGGCTGACCGGGTGGCTGACCGGGCGTGATCGCCGACCGTTTCGAACGCGAATACGGCTGCACCGAGACCGAGTGGCTGCGCTGGCTGCCCGGCGCGGTGCGCGATCAGGCGCTGAACCTGCATCCGGGGCAGGCGCAAGTGGCCATCGGCAGTGGCCAACTTCAACTGGGCTGGACGGTGCTGCCACCGCGCCTGATCGCGATGGTCCGCCTGCCGCGCATGGCGGTGACCTTCGCCTTCACGGCGGTTGACAACGAAGCACGCGCTGACTTCATGCGCTACTTCGACCTCTACCTGCAGCGCGGCGGCGGCTGAACGGCCATTTTCGACTCGAGGTCCTGAGTGCGAAGCACGAGCGAACCCGGTTGGGCGCTGCGCTTCTCGCCGATGCAGCGCTGCGCGCGCTGCGTTGGCGAGGTCGCTGTCTTTGCGCTGGTCGTCGATGCCAAGGACGATGCGGCTGTTGGGTTCTACCGGCACCAGGGCTTCGAGATGGTTGGCGTGCAGGCAGAATCGTGCTGAGGTAGCGGACAACCCGGGCAGACCCCAACAAGGCATTCGAGCATGTGCAACAACTGCAACCCCAGATTCATGGCCTTCATGCGCGCTTATGGCGGGCGTCGCGACACACTGCGCCGCATCGGGGCGGGCATGCTCTTCACCGGGCTGCCTGGCCTGTCCGGGGCGGGCGCCCTGGCACAGGCTGCACCGGCGACGCCGGCCGCGGCCGCTGCAGGCCCGGCCGACACCATCTTCCTGGCCCGGCGCTTTCACACGATGGCAGCACGGCGCCAGCAGGCGCAGGCTTTGGCGGTGCGCGACGGCCGCATTGCGGCCGTCGGCAGCCGGACCGAAGTCATGGGCCTGAAGGGCAGTGGCACGCAGGTCATCGATCTCGGCGACCTTACCGTGCTGCCGGGCTTCGTCGACCCGCACATGCACTCCAACTTCTGCGGGCTGCGCCCGTGGCTGGACGTGGGGCCCTTCACGACGCGGGACATGGAGCAAGCCCGCCGCAAGATTGCGCAGGCCGCGGGCGCGGCACGCGCCGGGGAATGGGTGCAGGCCAAGATGCTCGACCCGTCGCTGATGCCCGGCAAGCCGTTGACGCGGCGCGACCTGGACGCGATCGCGCCGCAGGTGCCGGTGTTCGTGCTCGAATCCAACGGCCACGTCGCCTACGTGAACTCCAAGGCCATCGAACTGGCCCAGGTGACCAAGGACACCCCCGACCCGCCGCAAGCCCGCTTCGGTCGCGACGCCGACGGCGAGCTCAACGGCCGGCTCGACGAGCCGCCCGCCTTCCAGCCCTTCGTGTCGGTGCTGCCCAAGCCCAGCCATTCGGAATTCGTCGGCTTCCTGCGCGCCGACCTTGACGACGCGGCGGCCCGCGGCTGCACCGCGCTGCACGACTGCGGCATCGGCGGCTTGTACGCCGAGGGCGACATCGCGCTCATCGAGGCGGCGATGAAGACCGATCCTGGTGTGCGCTACGCGGGGATGCTGGTCTCCACGCACATGAAGAAGTGGCGCGAGATGGGCCTGCGGCCCGGCGAGCTGGCTCCCCGCTTCACGCTCAATGGCATCAAGGCCTGGTCTGACGGCTCCAACCAGGGTGGCACGGGCTACCAGCGCCAGCCTTACCTCGGTGGCAGCAACCGGGGTGCGCTGAACTACAAGCCCGAGGAGATCGAACAGGTGGTGCGCGAGGCGCACGGCGAGGGCTGGCAACTCGGCATCCACGCCAATGGCGACGCGGCGATCGACGTCACGCTCGACGCCTTCGAGCGCGGCACACGCGGCGCGGGCGGCCACCAGCTGCGCCACCGCATCGAACACTGCAGCATCCTGCATGACGAGCAGATCGCCCGCATGAAGAAGCTGGGCATCTCGCCCTCGTTCCTGATCGGCCACGTCCACTTCTGGGGCCGCGCCTTCCGCGACCGGCTGCTCGGGCCGGCCCGGGCCGACCGGCTCGACCCCTGCCATTCGGCGCTCAAGGGCGGGCTGCGCATCTCGCTGCATTCCGACTACAACGTGACGCCCATCGACCCACTGCGCTGCGTGCAGAACGCCGTGCTGCGCGACATGCGCGAGGGCGGCGGCGTGCTCAACCCGGCAGAGCGCATCACGCCGATGCAGGCCCTGCGCGCGGTGACGATCGACGCCGCCTGGCAGTGCCATCTGGACCACCTGTGCGGCAGCCTGGAGCCCGGCAAGGCGGCCGACCTCGTGGTGCTGGAGAAGGACCCCCTGACCGTGGCCCCCGACGCCATCCAGTCGATCAAGATCCACTCCACCTGGCTGGATGGGCGCCGGCGCCATGCCGCCTGAGGTGTCGGGCGGGTCGCTGACCCACGAAGGCAGCACAGGGGCGGTGTCCGAAGGCGTTTCCGCCCAAGACGGCCTGAACGCTGTGGGCGCCGCGGCAGCGCCGGCACCGATGCCTCTGGACGACGCGATCCGCGTGCTGCAGGACGGCCTGCTGGCCGTGCGCCCCGACCCTGCGCTGACGCCCCCGGAGCAGGGCGCGCACGCCAGCCGGCAGCTGCTGGCACTGTGTGAAGACGCCGTGCACCTGGGCCCCCTGCGCGCTGCGGTGCGCACCTTGCTGGCCACGCCGTCGCAGCAGGCCTTCTTTGCCGAGACGGGCCTGCACAGCGCCAAGGGTTTCACGCTGGAACTGGCCGGACGCATCGGGCATCGGCTGTTGCCGGTGCCGGCGCCGGGGGGATCGTTGCACGAGGTGGTGCAGCGCGTCGTGGCAGCCGACGACCATCACTGGATTCCCCGGGTCTCGCCGACCGCCTGGGCCGGGCTGCTGGAGGCGGTGGCGCCTGCGGTGGACGCTGACGCACGTGCCGTGACGCAGCGCAGCCTGGGCGAGGCAGCGCGCATGCTGTCCTACCGGCTTGCAGGCTGCGCGCTGGACCGCGAACTGCTGCGCGCCGACGCTGCACTCGAAGAGCACGAGTCTCCGTTCCTGGCCCTGAATGGCCTGCTCGTGCCCTGGCTCGACAGGCTGCGCACCAGCGGTGGGGGACTCTCCAGCGAGGAGGGCCGCAGCGCCGAGGTGCTGCTCGCGCAATGCGAGGCCGCCCTGGCGCGCGTGCACCGGCGTGTGCCTGACATAGGCGTGTCGATCCGCCTGACCTACCTCCTCGCGCGCATGGACCAGCTCGTGTCGCGGCTGCGCGTGGTGCTGGGCACGATCGCGCAGCAGCCATCGCCGGCTGCCGTGGTCGCCTTGCTGGGCGAGACGATCCATGGCGCGCACCAGCGCGACCAGATCGGCCCGTACATCGGCGAGACCATGGGCCTGCTCGCGCGCAACATCACCGACCATGCGGCACGTCATGGCGAACACTACATCGCGCAGGATCGCGCAGGCTGGTTGCACATGGCGCGCGCGGCCGCCGGCGGCGGCGTCGTGATCGCCTTCATGGCCCTGGTCAAGGTGCAGCTGGCGCTGCTGCATCTGCCGCCGCTGACAGCGGGCATCGTCTACGGGCTCAACTACGGATGGGGATTCGTCCTCATCCACATGCTCGGCTTCGTCGTGGCCACCAAGCAGCCCGCCATGACGGCTGCGACGATCGCCGCCACGCTGCAAGATGCGGCGCCCGATCGGCTGGACCGGCTGGCCGATCTCGTCCAGAACACGGTGCGCACCCAGTTCGTCGCCGTGCTCGGCAACGTGGGGCTTGCCTTCCCGCTGGCCTGCCTGATCGCGTTCTTGTGGGTGGCGCTGTTCGGCGCCACAGTGGCCCCGCCCGAGAAGCTCAACGCCATGCTCGCCGACGTGCATCCGTTGAAGAGCGGGGCGCTCTTCTTTGCGGCCGTGGCCGGGGTGGGGCTGTTTCTGTCCGGACTGGTCTCGGGCTACTTCGACAACCAGGCCCGCTACCACGCACTCGGCGATCGCGTGACGCGGTCGCCGCGCTTCGCCGGGCTGGGCGCGCAACGCGCCCGCCAGCTGGGCAGCTATCTGGACGCCCATTACGGTGCCATCCTGGGCAATCTGTTCTTCGGCATGTACCTGGGCCTGGTCGGCACCGTGGGCGCGCTGACCGGCCTGCCCATCGACATCCGCCACGTAGCCTTCTCCAGCGCCAACGTCGGCACGGCCCTGGTCAGCCTGGGCTGGAACGAGGTGCGCACCGTGTTGCCGTGGGCCCTGGCTGGCGTGGTCGGCATCGCTGCGGTCAACCTGCTGGTCAGCTTCACGCTGGCCCTGTACGTGGCGGTCAAGTCCCGCCAGCTGGGCTTTGCCCAGCTCTGGCAGTTGAGCGGCAAGCTGGCCTTGCGCTTCGCGCGCAAGCCCTTGTCGTTCTTTCGCTCGCCCTAGTCCAGTGCCCAGTTCTTCAATGAGGTAGACGGATGAAATCAATAGTGAAAGCATGCACGTCAGCGGTCTTGCTGGCCCTGGGAATGAGTCAGGCCCAGGCCGCAGAGGTTCCCGCACCCCTGGATGCTGCTCGCGCTGCGGCCGTTCAGCAGATCATCGAAAAGGCCGCACCGAGCTTGCTGGCGGCCTACAAAGACCTGCACCGAAACCCCGAGCTGGCCTTCATGGAGGTGCGTACAGCCAACATCCTCGCGACGCACTTGAAGTCGCTGGGGTTCGAGGTGAAGACCGGCATCGGCAAGACGGGCGTTGTCGGCATTCTGCGCAATGGGCCGGGACCCGTGGTCATGTACCGCGCCGATATGGACGCGAACGCGGTCGAGGAAGCCACCGGTATTGACTATGCCAGCAAGGTGCGTGTCAAGAGACTGGACGGGATCGAGGTGCCGGTCGGCCACATGTGCGGTCACGATGCCCATGTCGTGTGGCTCATGGGCGTGGCCAGCGCGGTGACCGCACTCAAAAGTTCCTGGAGCGGTACGCTGGTGCTGGTCGGTCAACCTGCAGAGGAAACCATCCAGGGGGCTGCGGCCATGGTCGACGATGGCCTTTACACGCGGCATGGGGTTCCGGTGCCGGATTTCCTGCTGGCGTTGCACACTGCCCCCATTCCCACCGGCACCCTTGCCAGCGTCGGCGGCTTGCGCCAGGCCGGAACCGACCAGCTGGATGTCACCTTTCGCGGCGTTGGCGTCCATGGTTCCACACCGCAACTGGGGAAAGACCCTGTGGTGATGGCGGCGTCGGCGATCATGCAATACCAGACCATCATTTCACGCATCGTTGACCCGCTGGAAACGGCGGTTCTGACCGTCGGATCGGTTCAGGCAGGGGCAGACAACAACGTGATTCCAGAGTCGGCGCTGCTCAAGCTCAACCTGCGTTTCTTCAGCCCGGCGGTTCGCGAACAAATGCTGGGGTCCATCAAGGCCATCAACGACGGCATCGCCTTGAGCAACGGCATGCCGGCCGACAAGATGCCGGTCATCACCATGAAAGGCGGCTCTGGCCCCCTGATCAACGATCAGGAGACGATCGATCGACTGAACCGCATGTTCATGACTGCGGCGCGGATTGGTGAGAACGCGTTGATCAAGGCGCTCCCCAAGGTCACCGGGTCAGAGGACGCGCACATGCTGGTGCGCGATTACAAGACCACCAAGATCGGCTACGTGCTGGTAGGGACTGCCGAACCGGAACTGTTCGCCGCCGCGCAGAAGCGGGGATTGGCGGTGCCGTTCTTTAACCACAACCCGGCCTACAGAGTGGACGAAGCGGCCATCGCCTTCGGCGCAAAGATCGGCACCTTGGCCACCCTGGAGATGCTGGGCCGCCGCTGATCGGTCTGCCGCGCAAGAGTCACTTCTGTTCAGCGGACGTGGACAGGGGGTCAGAGCACCTTGACACCTGGCGGCTTGCGCATGCCTCGACCAAAGGTCGCGGTGAATTCGCAACCCTGCCGAGCGTGCTTGCCGACGACCAAGCAGTCGGCGAATCCGCCGGAGCCTGCCTCGAAAAGGCCCAGCGCTGCGGCGATGGCTTCGCAATCTTCGAAGGCGTGACGCGGTCGCCGTGCTTCGCCGGGCTAGGCGCGGAACGCGCCCGCCAGCTTGGAAGCTATCTGGACGCCCATTACGGTGCCATCCTCGGCAAGCTGTTCTTCGGCATGTACCTGGGCCTGGTCGGCACCGTGGGAGCGCTGACCGGCCTGCCCTTTGACATCCGCCATGTCGCCTTCTCCAGCGCCAACGTTGGCACGGCCCTGGTCAGCCGGGGCTGGAACGGGGTGCGCAGCCGGCACCATGCCCAGGTCGATGATTACCACCTGCGAATGACCGCTGTCGCCGTCCACGCCTGTTTCGGCAGTCTTGGCGAGGGTCAAGTTCCGGGGTAGACCGGTCGCTCGCTGAGAAAACCGCCGCCGGCTGCAATGGGTCGGATGCGGGTCCAACACATCGCGCGCTGACCGACCGCTCTCCCTCTTCAACCGTCCCCGCTGGCCGAGGAGCCAGATGGTCGCCCATGACGCCGGCCCGGATGGCAGCCAGGCCGGACCAGCCGCGCGGCCCGGTGCGCAGTCGCTGCGGCGGCTTCCTTTATCGTCCTGCGCATGCAAGCCCGCGGCGTTCACCTGCAGTACACCTTCGAGCCCGAGGGCCAGCGCGGCGCCGCCGTGCAGAACCCCCTGTTCGACCTGCTGTCGGCGGTGCACGAACACGGCTCCATCCAGCGCGCGGCCACCGCCACGGGGGCGTCCTACCGCCACGTGTGGGGCGCGCTCAAGCACTGGCAGACGGTGCTGGGTGAACCGCTGGTCAGCTGGAGCCAGGGCCACCCGGCGCGGCTGACGCCCTTCGCCGAGCGCCTGCTGTGGGCCGAGAGCCACGCCCGCGCCCGCCTGACACCGCACATCGAAGCCCTGCGCGCCGACCTGGAACGCGTGCTGACCGAGGCGCTGGACGGCAGCCAGCAGGTGTTGACCGTCTACGCCAGCCACGACCTGGCCCTGCCCGCGCTGCGCGAGACGGCGCGCGATGCCGAACGCCTGCACATCGACCTGCGCTTCGCCGGCAGCATCGACGCCTTGCGTGCGCTGGCCGAGGGCCGCTGCGCGGTGGCCGGCTTCCACGTGCCGCCGTTGACCGAAGGTGCAGCGCTGTTCGCGGCGAGCCTGAAACCGCTGCTCAAGCCGGGCCGCCACAAGCTGATCGGCTGCACCCGGCGCACGCAGGGCCTGGTGGTGCCGGCGGGCAACCCGCAGGCCTTGCGCGGCCTGGCCGACGTGGCCGGGCAAGGGGCGCGCTACGCGCAGCGCCAGGCGGGTTCGGCCACGCGCTTGCTGACCACCCACCTGCTGGCCCAGGCCGGCATCGACGCGGGTCGGCTCGCTGTGGCGCGCACCGAGGACAGCCATACCGCGGTTGCCGCAGCCGTGGCCGGCGGTCTGGCCGACACCGGCATCGCCATCGAGGCCGCCGCCCGCGCCTACGGCCTGGACTTCGTGCCTCTGGCCGAGGACGACTACTTCCTGGTCTGCCTGGCGGAAGCCCTGGAACTGCAGGCCGTGCAGGCCCTGCGCCGCGCCCTGCACGACCCGGCGTGGCAAGCAGCCGTCCAGGCCCTGCCCGGCTACAGCCTGGCGCAAGCCGGTGAGGTCTTGTCGCTGACCGGCGCGCTGCCCTGGTGGACCTTCCGCAAGGCGAAATAGAGCGCCCGAGCTCGCCACCGCGCTCTACACCCGACGCGCTATGCAAGGCGATTCATAGGTGTTTGTGGCAGCACGCCAAACCACAGCAGCCTGCCTAGCATCGCGGGTTGGTCATCACCTGGAGTTCCACGCATGTCCTCGCTCACCCTGAAGGTCAACGGCAAGACAACGGCGCGCAGCGTCGAGCCGCAAACACTGCTGGTGCAGTTCATCCGCGACACGCTGGGCCTCACCGGCACCCACATCGGCTGCGACACCGGCCAGTGCGGCGCCTGCACCGTGCACATCAACGGTCAGGCCGTGAAGAGCTGTTCGATGCTGGCGGTGCAAGCCGCCGGTGCCGAACTGACCACCATCGAGGGCGTGGCAGCGAAAGACGGCACGATGCACCCGATGCAGACCGCCTTCAACGACTGCCACGGCCTGCAATGCGGCTTCTGCACGCCGGGCATGGTGATGAGCAGCATCGACCTCGTGCAAAACCACGACTGCAGCAGCGAAGCCAAGATCCGTGAAGCGCTGGAGGGCAATCTGTGCCGCTGCACCGGCTACCAGAACATCGTCAAGGCGGTCCAGCAGGGCGCCGCCGCCATGAAAGCCTGAGGAGACCACCATGACCGCAAGACCCGGATTCATCGGCCAGAGCGTGAAGCGCCGCGAAGACGCGCGCTTCCTCACCGGCAACGGCAACTACACCGACGACATCACGCTGCACGGCCAGACCTACGGCCACTTCCTGCGCAGCCCGCATGCCCACGCCAGCATCAAGAGCCTGAACGTGGCGGCGGCCGAAGCCGCGCCGGGCGTGCTGGGCATCTACACCGGCGAGCACTTCAAGGCCGTCGGCGGCCTGCCCTGCGGCTGGCTGATCAACAACATCGACGGCACGCCGATGAAGGAGCCCAAGCACCCGGTGCTGGCCGACGGCAAGGTGCGCTATGTGGGCGACCGCGTGGCTTTGGTCGTCGCCGAGACCCAGGAACAGGCGCGCGCGGCGGCCAACCTGATCGAGGTGGACTATGACGTGCTGCCGGCCGTCATGGCCATCGACAACATCACGGGCACTGGCGCGTCGGTGCACGTCGAGGCGCCCGACAACCGCTGTTACCAGTGGCAGATCGGCGACGCGGCCGGCGTGGCCGAGGCCTTCAAGACCGCGGCCCACGTCACCACGCTGACCTTCCGCAACAACCGCCTGGCGCCCAACGCCATCGAGCCGCGGGCGGCCAATGCGCACTGGAACCCGAGCAGCGACGAGTACACGCTCTACGTGTCGAACCAGAACCCGCACGTCGAACGCCTGCTGATGTGCGCCTTCGTGCTGGGCATCCCCGAGCACAAGATGCGCGTGGTGGCGCCCGACGTCGGCGGCGGCTTCGGCAGCAAGATCTTCCTGTACGGCGAAGAGACGGCGCTGGTCTGGGCCAGCAAGCAGATCCGCCGGCCCATCAAGTGGACGGCCGACCGCAGCGAAGCGTTCCTGTCCGACGCCCACGGCCGCGACCACCTGACCACCGCCAAGCTGGGCCTCGACAAGGACGGCAAGTTCGTCGCCTTCCAGGTCGACACCACAGCCAACCTGGGCGCCTACCTCAGCACCTTCGCCAGCGCGGTGCCGACCATCCTCTACGCCACGCTGCTGGCCGGCCAGTACGCCACACCCAAGATCGTGGCCACCGTGACCTCGGTGTTCACCAACACCAGCCCGGTCGACGCCTACCGCGGCGCCGGGCGGCCCGAAGCCACCTACACGGTGGAACGCATGGTCGAAACCGCGGCACGTGAACTGGGCATGGACCCGGCCGAGCTGCGCCGGCGCAACTTCATCACCCGCTTCCCCTACGCCACGCCGGTTGGCCTGACCTACGACACCGGCGACTACGAAGCCACGATGTCGCGGGCCATCGAACTGGCCGATGTGGCCGGCTTCGAAGCGCGCCAGGCTGCATCGGCCGCGAAAGGCTTGAAGCGCGGCCTGGGCTACAGCGCCTACATCGAAGCCTGCGGCATCGCGCCGTCGTCGGTGGCCGGCGCCCTGGGCGCACGGGCCGGCCTGTTCGAGGCCGGTGAAGTGCGGGTGCACCCCACCGGCAAGGTCACCGTCTTCACCGGCAGCCACAGCCACGGCCAGGGCCACGAGACGACCTTTGCACAGGTGGTGGCCGACAAGCTGGGCATCCCGCTGGAAGACATCAGCATCGAGCACGGCGACACCGGCAAGGTGCTGTTCGGCATGGGCACCTACGGCAGCCGTTCGCTGGCGGTGGGCGGCACGGCCATCGTCAAGGCGCTGGACAAGGTCATCGCCAAGGGCAAGAAGATCGCCGCCCACCTGATGGAAGCGGCCGACAGCGACGTGGTCTTCGAAGACGGCGTGTTCAAGGTCGAAGGCACCGACAAGAGCGTGCCTTTCGCCAGCGTCAGCCTGACCGCCTACGTGCCGCACAACTTCCCGCACGACAAGCTGGAACCGGGCCTCAACGAGAACGCCTTCTACGAC
>Ga0136641_1000045_pt1 | contig 45538 bp, 60 predicted proteins | sample EliLak1302023Y_FD_115312 | JGI IMG/M metagenome (GOLD analysis project Ga0136641, IMG submission 115312) | Freshwater microbial communities from Elizabeth Lake, Yosemite National Park, California, USA - 13020-23Y | ecosystem: Environmental > Aquatic > Freshwater > Lake ...
ACAAAGGGGAGGCTCCAAGCCCGCTACGCCGCCGAAACAAAGGGGAGGCAGTCAAAGTTTTTTTGCCAAAATGATTGAAAAATATCCGTGGGTAGAAGACATTATTATAGAAACACAGGATATTTGGAAAGACGTTCATGTTATGCCTCCACAGCGCTACATCGGAGCATCCGAACCACTCGTTCACTGGGAAGATAACACAGACCAGTTTATCGGAGTCGGTTTTTCCACAGTTAATTTTCTTGACCGTGTTGCGGATATGCTTTCCCGCAAACTCGGTGTCTTCGCAGTTGACCGTTTTCAGCCCATGATTTCTCCTACTAAACCCATTCCAACGCAGTTAGTATTTTCTGCTGTTGTTCTTCTCTTTGAAATAATTCGCATGTTGCTAACCTTGTTGCCTGATTTCTTATTTAACTGGATTTCGCCATTTTTTTCCACCATAATGGCTTCCATTGAACTTGCTCGTGGTGATTGGAAACATGCCATTCTCACATTATACGGCTCAATCAAATCCGGCTTTTGGTCTAGCATGAGATGGAAGATGGTCCTGAATATGCTTACACTAATTAGTCCTGAAACTAAGAATAAAATCATGGAAATAGCATTGAATACACCCCGTGATATTGGTCGGGCATTCATGTTTTGGCTCGTTATTTTCGTCATGCCAAATCAAGAGAGGATAGCAAAAGGTCGTGATCTTCTATATATTATAACTGGACTGCCGATTTCTGGGTTTGGACGCTTGGAAGTTGCTGATTTCTATAAAATTCGTAGCTTGTTCAGTGACTCCCCCATCTTCTGTTTTACCCCCGTTCAAATGGCCATCAAGAAAATTGTAGAAGGCGACCCTTGGTATATCTATCTTTTGCCTCCATCAATAGTAACAACTGTTCAACTTAAACAAATTTGGCCCTTAAGAAAAGCAGCTTCAATTCTTATTGCTGCCCTCATTAATGTTCCAGTAATGGCTCAGCCTACCACAATTGACGCTAAATGCGGAAAACCGGTTGTCATTAAAATGTATGAGGCGATGCGTCGTATTATTGACAATAAGGAAAAAGTAAAAACAACTTTGCCCGATATGCTTCGTCCTGTATGGCAGAAATTCATTGATGTGCTAGAATATGTAGATGCGCCCGATAAGTTACTAGACGACGCACAGATAACAATGCAAGAAGCCTTTGGACCTATTCTCCATCTTCAACAGCCTAATGGCATACGCGTATACTTTCAAGAAGATTTCTTAAAACAACTTGAAGGATTTGTTAATAAAGGTGACAAGAGTGGATTCAAAACATGGATACACAAGTTTCCTAAAGACCAAATTCTTGATTTGAAACAATCGGCAAAATTATTAGATCCACTCGTTTTGTTAGAAACAGGAAAATTCGCAGCTGAAATGTCGCCAGTTCTTAAGAAAGTGGCAAACGTAACACTAAAAGAACAGGCAAAATTTGTAGACCCTCTTTTATCAGCCTTATCACACATGGAAAATCCAGCATTAATACTTGATAAACATGGTGCCACGCCCTCAGAAATTATAAAACCGATAATAGACGACACACGTATTACAGCATTGTTGAGCGACGAGTTTCTAGCAAGTCTTAAGAAAACAGCAGCTGCTTCAGCAAATAATAAAATCCGTTTTGTTGAATTTATTAGTAATTACCCAAAAGAGAAAATGTTCAAGATGCCGGCTGGGAAGAGTCTGCTGGAACTTCGGACACTGGTGTCTCGGCCACCGACCCTTCCGCCAACTGTACAGGCTGCTCTGAAGAATTTTTCAGTTCCTGCTCTGCCTTCTGCTTCTCAAGCCACAATGCCTTCGCCTTTGCCTCGGCAGCAGACGCAGCGGCAGCGGTTGCCTCGGTCACGGAGGTCTGCCCGAGGCCGTGTAAGAACAAGAAAAACTCGTCGCTAAATCCGTAGTGGCATCCATTCTGCTGTTCCTTATTATCCTTTGCTCCCGTAAAACCACGACTGCTTGTATTCTGCGCATGTAGTAATGAAACAATTACTCCCTGAGGCGGAATCTCTACTGTATTCCCATCCCTGCCTGCTAAAAATCCTTCACCTTCAGCCATACTGACTGTGCTGGGAAATTCACGTTCCTTGAAAAACTCCGTCGTGAAAGCCATTGACGCTTCACTACAGCGTTTCGCCGGGCTCAACGTTAGAGGAGGCACGTTAATAGAACTCGTGTATGTAGTCAAATCATATAGGGGCAGTATGCTGGAATAGCATGCTCCTTTCCTAGAAGACGCCAACCATGAAACACGGTCGCGAACAGATGGCGGAAAATAGACATCATCATCATCCATCATACAGAAATAGGCAGTATCCGGAAACTTCTCTAAGATTCGCTTAACAGCCCGATTGCGTTTCCCACCAATATGCGTCTTCTTTCCTAAACTAACATATTCTACCGCAAGATCCGGATTCTGCTCGGCAAACTTGGTAACAGACTGGTCCACACGCTTATCAAAAGAACCATCATCTACAACGCACCAGACTAAACGGTCACGAGGATAATTCTGTGCTAGAATGTTTTTAAAAGCCAACTTCATCCAATGAGGCCGATTCCATGTTAGCGTAACGACTCCAATACGGGGCAAAGGCGTTGTGGTCGGAAGTTGAGGCGCTGCACCATAAGCCGGTGTAGCAGGAATCTTCTCCAAGTCGCGGAGCATTGTATTCCATAAGAGGGTCGCATGCTGGCGAAAAATCGGCAGACGGTTATTCACCGCAGTCATAAGACGAGTACGTGTGGCAAAAATATCATCCATCGGCATTTCTAGCAGAAGTCTCAAGGCAGTCTCAAATGAGCGTGTTTTTAAAACCCGAGGTTTCATCACAAATTCACAGGAATCTGTCGATTCTGAACCGATAAGTTGCCCATTTGACCCCATTACATCATCTAGCAGAGCACAATATGCGGGGACATCAGACCATAGAGGTAAACATCCAGTCATCATTGCGTCACACAGCGCATAGCCAAATCCTTCTGCTTGAGACGGCAACAAGCAGAAATCACTGTCACTCAGTGTCTTGAGAACATCTTCATTGCTAACGTGCTCTGCGCTTAACTTAATATTTAGCTGACCTTCGCATACAGGCTTAAGTTTGGCAATAACATCCTCCGAGCCCCAGATTTTGAGGAGTGGAGCATTAGCGGGCCAAAGCGGACAAATTTCTTGCGCAGCTGCCAATTTATGCTTGGACCCACCGAGAAAACACACAAACTGACGCTGGCGAATCTTCTTCATGGGAGGCACAAAAGAAGCAGGAGCACGCCATAACCACGTAAATACCTGTTGAGAAGGAAATCCGTCTTCCACTTTCAGCGCCTTAGAGTATCGCTGAATAAATGTAGCATTCTCGACTGCGTGGCTCCAAGCCCACTCTTCCTTGTAAAACCACTCGGGATTCACAAGAAAAAAGTGCTTACGAGCAAAGGGAACTGCTAGACGGCAAGGGACCTCAATATGAAACGCAACGTCGGCCCATCCCCATTGTGCTGTGCGCGGATCAACATGATGGACCATCAAATTAACTTCTCCCGCCTTCATGGCTTTTTCCTTCAATGCTGTCTCCAAAATCTCAGCATCACGTGACAATCCATACTTCACTTCTGTCTTCATACAGATGATTAAAACTTTCAGATCCTTTTTTACCATCTCGGACTAAAATCATTTAGACCCGCCATTTTAAGCCATCTTCAAGTAATCTAGCAAATGGAGCAAGGTCAAATTAATATGTATACAACTGCTGGAAAAGCTTTAATAACACTTATTGAACAAGACTCAACAGTTGTAAATATTTTAGATGTCGGTTCTTGGAATGGATTAGGAACAACACTCTGCTGTGTCCTTGGATGTATAGCTCGTGTTGAGTATAAACCAATTAATGTTATAGCGATTGAAGCAAATTCGGAATTCTTTGAAAAAGGATTAAAAGCATGGACAAATAGACCTGGAAAAGAAATGGTCCATTTTTTCAAGGGACGTATAGCGGAATCTATGATGATGGAAGCTGAAATTAGAGCGCATCCGCAGTTTACACCAGATAATCCTCATTTTAATCAATGGTATGCGTCCGACGTAAAAATATTTAATGAATCTCCGCTTCTAAATCTTCAAGGCCAAATTGACCTTGCTATTCTAGACGGTGGCGAATACTGTGGATTTCAAGACTATATGACCGTTCTAAAATTTAAGCCCACATATTTAGTTCTAGATGATATTAATGGTATGAAAAATGACCGTGTTCTAGCACACGCTGTACAAAACGGGTTTTCTATATTATTTAAAACAGGCGATAAAGGTGGAACAGTTATATTAAAACGTACTTGATGAAGCAATTCTCTTGCTCTTCCATTTCCAGACCTTAATTGTAGGCAATGAGAACCATTTCCATTTCGCCGGTTTCTGTTTTATAAATCGCAAAAGTTCAACAATTTCTTTGGCTACATCTTCATTTGGATAAAACGACTTTTCATATTCATCCTTATAATAAATATGAAAAGCAGGTAGCTTAGTTATGTATTCCCTATCCTGTACGAATGCCTCGCTATTAAAGGGGCGCAAGCTAAAAGCAATCCGATGCTCGGCACAAAAGATACGAATACCGTTAAAGACTTCATCGCACAGGACCTTACTCTCGGAATATACACATTCAACTTCTAGCAGATGACTTGCTAGCTTAATTTCCTTCTCCTGTTGCGTGAACTCAAGATGCTGTATAATATATGGATTTGTTTCAATTGGTAAAACTGACATCTGTCACCTACGATAGTCTAGCAAAAATAGTTTAAGCAACTAAAGTAGGGTAAAAGAAAATGGAAATTGTTACACTTCCATTTATTCAATACACCGATGAACTAGCCTATATGGAACATTTAGATCATCCTGATACGCAGAAAGCCCTCAGCGCAGAAGCAGAACGATGGCAACGAAGCGTACAAAAACTTGGTCCAAGTGTTGACCGATGGCTTTTATTACTACAAGAATCTGAAGAGACCCTTTTGAAAAAACCCCATTATGAATCGGATGGTCTTGAAGTCCGCTATCTTGACCATGACCTCAAGCACTTGACCTATAAGAAACGTGTATGGCCGTGTGTGTACGAATCTTCCCTATTTCAAGACTTGCTTTTGGTCATTGAAGATATCAAATGGCAAGGAAGCGAACGCAAGAAACTAACGGCGTATAGACAAAGTGATTTAACCGAGGCATGGTCCGTTGAGAACGTGGGGTCTATGATAACTAGTAAAGGTAAAATTATAGTCCAAACATCAAAAGAAGTTCAGCGCTTTTACACCTTGGAAGAAATCACAGAGCAGGGGGAAAGAATACCTTTAGTAAAAAGCCGTTCAAAAAACCAAGTGGTTCGCGCAAGTCAAGTTGTGGGTGGAAAGTTATGGTATTTCCAAGAAGGTCGGCGTTTTAAGAATATTTACACATATGACTTCACAACAAAACACAGCAAAAAAGTGCTCAGTAAGCCTTCACTATTAGGATTTTCCTATCCTTTCTGGTGGAGTGATATTGCCGTATATAATATTCGGTCCACGCAAGAAGTCTGGCAAGTCCCTGATAATCGCAAAATCTACGATATCTATCTCGGAGACAATGGTTTCTTCTGCCAAACAATAACCCATCAAATCATTCAATTATCATGGGTTCGCGATGGTCAAGAGAAAGTTCTTTTCAGACCTAATTCTGCTGGAAAACTACTTCTGCTAGCTCCGCAAAAATTTCTCTGGTTTTCGCCCACAAGCAGAGCCCAGCAACTTACAATCGCAAAAGACTTTTCAGTCAACTTAGCCAAGGCCCCCGACCTGGGTCTAGAAGCCGACTATAGCATTCTGAGCAGAGAAGGTCATCATATTCCCGCTACTACTATTTTTCAGAAAGGCAAAGAGCCAGTGGCTCTAATAGCCTATGTGTATGGTCATTATGGAATTCCTACACCAGCGCATTTAATTCCACGATTCTACGCCTTCATTCTAGCAGGATACGCTGTTTCCTTTATAGCCGTTCGTGGTGGTGGAGACAATGGCCTAGAAGGATGGGATTCTGCTCGTGGCAACAATCGGCTAGTGGGCTTATTAGATTACATTTCGGCTGTTCCGCAAGTACAGGGCTTATTCAATGTGAAACCACAGCGAACAATCTTATATGGGCGATCTGCTGGAGGTTTTCATATCGCAAACGCAGTTCAAAAAGTCAGCAAGCCCCGGCTCCTCTGTGGTGCAGCATGTGCTGAAGTCCCCTTCGTTGATGTTGTGAAAGGTTGCGTAAATGATGTGATTCCTGTGCTACGGCTGGAAGTAGATGAATTCTTTAACTGCTCAGACTATGATGGTTTTCGGGCAGCTGCTTCTTTAGACCCCTTACTTACGGGAACAGATGGCCCCGGCGTTCCCATTCTAGCATCGGGAGGAATCCATGACACTGAAGTTACGTATTGGGAACCCTTGAAATGGACAACTCATCTACGCAAAAAAGGTTGGACTAAGGTTGCTTGTCGTATAGATACGGAAACAGGTCATTTTATGCAAGGATCGTACGCTTTAAAGAAACGAGCGGAGGAATCTGCCTGGTTACACGCCAGTATAGGCCTTGATTGAGTGGAAAAGATTTTCATCTGTGGCCGTTATTGAGCGCCCAGTAATCTGAGCACACTTGTTGAGAATCTGCTTGAAGCGTTCGTCCCGGCACATAACCCAGAAACAGAGCGCCGCACAATGTAGGTCATGTGTTGCGTTATGCCAAGGGCCCACACCAGAACAATCATAAGTCCCGGGAATACAAGCATCATGGAGTTGCTTCAGTGTGGGTGCCTTGGGATTGCCGTTGCGGTCTGGGCCAAAGTTAAAGAAGCCCTGTGCTCCGCGCATAGTACACATTTCAAGGACAACGCCCTCGGCCCATGGTACGAGACCGGCCCGCCATACTCCTGCGCGAATAATCTTGCGATCAAAGTCAAGGTTATGGGCTACAATCGCATCACACGTAGCTAGATCATCCTGAAACGTCTTGAGAACAGGAGTCCACTCATGGCCCTGTGCCTGGCACATGCTAAGCTGAATCTTATGAAACCCCTCAGCCTCCTTTGACCACTTGATGTCCGGATCCTGCTTGAGCAGAAAGTCTTCTGATTTCACGAGCTTGGGCTCATCTTCTTCCTCAAACTGCCAGATTTCCCAGCCAATCTGGAGAATCTCCGGCCATTGCTTCCAATCGGATTCATTCGCCCAGCGACTCCGCGGTAGGCCATTCGTTTCTGTATCAACAAAGAGGATTCGCATTTTTGCCTGTCTGCTTTTTTGTTAAAAAACAACCCGCGTTCAAATTTATTTCGTTGTCCTTAATATAAATGAACGGCAAGTTAATGATGCATGGTGGTGCCAAGAAGTCAATGAAGAAGATGGGCAAAGGCAAGCGTGGCAAGACGGCGAAGAAGCAACAGCAGCAACAGCAGCAACAGCAGCGCAACCGCCAGCAACAGCAGCGCAACCGCCAGACGCAGAGGAGGCAGAACCGCAACCGCCAGCAGCAGAACCGCCAGAACTGGTTTTAAACAGGTCTGGCTCTAAGAACCCAACCATCCAATCACATCCTTGACCGGCTTGAAAGACTTCCGATGGAGAGCCGAAGCTCCATACTCCTTCAAGCCCCGCATATGTGTAGCAGTTCCATATCCCATATTTGACAATAAGCCATACTTGGTGTCAAGTTCTGGGTCAGCCGTACATACTTCCTGAATCCAGCGGTCATGCTCCACCTTTGCCATAATAGACGCCGCCGCAATGCTCAAATACTTCGCATCACCTTGAGGAATACAGTATTCTTCAATAACAGAACCCGATTTTGAGAAATTTACCGGAGTATCTCCATCAATCAAATAGCGTCCTGCTGAAAATACAAGTTTGCTAGAAGCCCGACGCATTGCCATCAAATCAGCCTGTAGAATATTCATTTCATCAATTTCTACTGGTTCAGCATATCCTGTAGCCCAATCCAGTGCTACTTCCTTCACATAATCGTAAAGAATATCGCGCTTTCGCTTTGTCAATTTCTTGCTGTCATTAATGCGGTGAAGTTCTGCTCCGTGGTCAAAGATGTCATCTTTGTCAAAGGGAAGAATGACCGCTCCGGTATATAGGCGACCAAAGAGAGACCCGCGCCCTGCTTCATCAATTCCAACTTCTAGCACATCATCCTCCTTGTATTTGTAAGAAAGCATCTTAGGTTTTATAAGAGTAAAATATTGTTCAATTTTAAGGAATGACTTCTAATGGAGCAGGTGGAGCAGGTGGAGCTGCTGACGGTCAAAGAGAAATATTTACGAGACTTGGCCCAATAGCAGAAGGTTACACTGAGTTTAAAAATACTGTTTTTAACTGGTTTAATCCTCCCTTACGAACAAATGATGATTTGAAAGCTGTTATTCGTGGTCTCCAGCAAGATATCATAGACCATCCCTGGATAGCTTTTGAAAGGGAAAGGTCGCCACCTAACCTTGTTGGCGCACCTGGTAGATTTGGCATAATCAATAAAGATCCTCAAAATGATTTATATGGTGGTCCTAGAGGTGCTGGAGGCGCTGGAGGTATTGCGGGTATTATACGTCTTGCAGCAGGTGCTCCACCAATTGAAAGAAATGAGATAATTGTTCGTATGAATCACCACCCGACAATTCAAGGTGAATGGATAAGCACAGGTCGTTCATATACTGGCGGAAGTTCAAGAGCACCTCCAGCACAATATGAATGTCCTCCTCCTACAGTATGTCATAAGTGGAAACTTGAATTACACCCCAATGGTCAGTTATATGCCAAATATTTGCCAGGCCAACCGGTACATAATGCGTTTGAAAGACACGCACAAGGAAGATTTATTAGTTTTGATAAGATGGAACAAATTCTTCAGCACCGAAACATAGGAAGGTTGAGATATGTTATGGACCACATGAATAATTCAGCACATGCAGCGCAAGGAGCGAAACTTGGTTTATGGGAAGGTCCGTCGCCTCAGCCAACAGGAGGACCCCAGTATCTACCAGAACAGAGTCCCATTGGTGATACATTAGCTAAATTTTTAGGCGGTCATTTACCTCAATTTCGCCGTGGACCTGCTGGAGCAGGAGCCGTACGATCCCGAAAATCTAAAAGAAAGGCAAGGAAAACGCAAAAAAATAGGCATAAGTAGGATGTCTCTAAAACCCGCGGTTCGTTTTGTCATTGCGTTTGGTATTCTCTTTGGAATTCTATATGGTCTTCTAACACCTGAAACATTTACAACAATGAAGGCGCAGACAGTTGTACTCAATGGCCCGACGAATCCTATGACGGATACTCAAATTGAACGGGCTCTGGGTGTTAGCCCGTATTTACCTTCTGTAGAAGAAGAGGATTATCAAAATAATCCTTAAAGAGTAGGAATGCGTGTATCAAAATGGACGATTTTGCTGTTATTAACTGCCGTCTATCTTCTTATTACATTTGCTATAGCAAGAGATGCGTTTATAGATTACGACCCTAATTCAACATTTGCTGCGCAATTAATGAAAAAAGCGATTCTAGGAAATGGCGGACCAATGGCAAATCCAGCATATGATAAAGAACAGGTAAATACGCCCTTTAAAGCATCACCAGATTCTGTTGTAAATCATGTAACTGTTCCAGAACTGGTCCGTAATCAATTGTGCCAAGGTGGCGAATGCTTTTACAGGTATAGCAAGGATAATGTAAATAATCCTTTTGATCCACCCTTCAAACCTCAGCCTATAACTGGTGGACAGGATGACACACGTTATAATACAGACGCAATAAAACGGGTCTTCAGTCCTTCAACGTATGTGCCTTCTCGGTTCTACCCTCAGCCTAACTATGTTTATTATCGTGATAATCTGGCACAACTGTATTCAACAATTATACTGGGTCCGGTTATTATTGGACTCTGCTATGTTCTTTTCAGTAAGATGGACAGTGTTTGAAGAAAATTTACTAACTTCATTAATAGAGAATAGGGTATGAAACCTTTCACACAAGTAGTTCTCATATTAGGTATTATAACACTTGTGTTCTATGCCTTGAATCCAGTAGAAGCATTTGATACCGTGAATTCTTCATCTTTAACTACACTTCTTGAGCGATACAACAAAATGACACCGGAGCAACAGCAGGCAATTCAGAATCAAGCTAGACAGCAACGTTTACAGATGGGTCTTTCCACAGAGGGACCTTTTAATCCTGCTTTGGCTCCTGGTCTTTCAACATCTCCAGCCCCTCAAGAAGCAAACACAACCGCTCCGGCATCACCTACAACACAGGCTTCTACGTCCTTGACTCCCAAACAGTTACAGGGACAAACGCCTTCAGCTTCGCAGGCACAGATGAATTCCTCTATAAAAGCTACTGCTACAACAACGCCTACATCCTCTGCTCCTGTAACACTAAGTGACCAGCAGGGTCTTATAAATAATCAATGCCAAGCACAGCTAGCCAATCAGTCGACTATTGTTCCTGTACCCAATTACATTACATCACCCAGTTTTAATGATATCTTGAAGGCGGTGGATAGTCAACAACGAGCCACTGAAGAACAACAGGAAAAGAAGGACAGAAAGCGTGCTTCCTGTAAGCATAAAATAAACACAAGACAGGCTACGTATAATCCTACAGCCTGCCCTCCTCCTGATCCCACTGTTTGGATAAAACGCAAGGAAATTCCCTGCTGGAACTGTAAGGTGTAGATATTTTTTAAAATTTAAGACCAATTTTTCATAATTATACTATGAAAAATAGTGTTTTTGCCACAGCATTTTCGCCACTTTTGACAGGATGAAGGGTGTGTATTTTTTGATTGGTGTTCTTCTTTTCGCTGCTTGCGCTTATATTTTCTTGGCCGAGCATGGAAAGTTCTACGAGTTTTTTGACGGAACAACGGGTTCTTCTGGAACAGACGCATCGGGTAATTCTGTACCAACTACAACGACGGGAAGTGGCGTTGTAACTCCTCCTATACCCGGTGGAACGATACCATCAGCGAACATTGTTCCTTCATCTACAACAACATCCACAACATCTTCCACAAATAACGGAACGGTTCCGGTACCCCCGACTACTAGCACAAGCAGTGGAGCACCCTCTACGACAACATCCGCGACAATGCCTACAGTTGGCACTGAACCTGCGCCTCAAGGAAATCTGGCTCCTGGTTCAACAACCGCAAATCCCACGATCAGCACTCCCTCCCAGCAGGATTTTAATGTCCTCCAATATGCTGTAAACAACTTTTCATCGGCTGTAAATGCCTATAGTGGAGGAAAGGCGGGTGTTCTTGGAAAGTTATCTCCCGGAGATGCGACTTACTTTAATTCATTACACGCACAGATTGCGCCTCTTGGTCCTAATGCGAATCCGAGCACATCCCCTTACTCAGCGGCGCAAACTGCTGGTAAAATCGTTGAGTTTCAAAAAGCAACACAGTATATCACAACACAATTGGTAAATGACACAAATGGAAATACAACCCTCCAGCAGACAGTAGCGGCTGCCGTTATACAGGCACAGCCAACAAGTAGCAATTCTAGTGGCACCGGTCAGCCGTTAATAGCTTCAACATCGAATTCGTTACTGTCTAATTTATACGGTGGAGCACAGGGCCTCTTTGGACAGAACGCAGCGGGAACTCCCGGTAACCAAGGTCAAATGCCTCTAACAGGCCAATTCACCACAAATGGTTCACCGACTACGCTAGCAAATCCAGCTACAGGAACCATATTTGCCCCAGGCAAGAAAGACGCAGAAATGTGCGATGCAAATGATCTTGATTCCCTCATCGTACAAGTTAAAACTATTGTTGCAAACCTAACTTCGCTCAACTCAAGTGACCCCACTATCGTAGCACGTATTAATAATATCACCAGTCTTCTCCAGAATCTTCAAGACATGAAAACGGAAATACAGCAGGGTAAGATGGATTCTAGCAAAATCCCTGTTCGTGTGGGTGATGCTAGAAACTTTTTGAGTCAAGCAACAATTGTTCAGAATCAGTTACCGTCTCTAATCAGCATGCCTGGATCAGCTGCCAAACCGACAAGCAGTGAAAACCCGGCCGCACCGCAGAATCTTTTACAAATGGCTCAGTATCTACGGGGTTCTATTAATCTAAGTTTTGATGGTTCATTGTATGCGCAGGAGCAGATGGCCAAGCGCGTAGATAATATCATCATGTTGCTCAAGACCAAGCAGATTTCATCTGCTGATGCGCAACATATCTTACAGACTCTGTCAGCGATACAGAATCAGTGCTCCCCGGGCGGATATGATAGTTCCAGCAATAGTGTCTTCTCATCATCACCTCAACCCATGGGCCCTATGCCGAATTCACCGAGACCTGGCTACATGCCCGACCCCACACAGTTGGATGCCGCGGCAAATGGTGGAAATGATCCGACGGTGCGTCCTGGAACAAACTCCGACTCATATAAGACACGTGCCTCCGCTGCCTATTCGGCCTACAGCTCGGGTGACTCTTCCAGCGCCGATTATAAGAGTAAGTTACAAAACCTGTGTGCGCAGGTTCAGAAGTCCGGTTTAGATATGGGCGATGTCGGATGTACCAATCTCCAAAATGTGCCTCCCGATTTTGGCTATAAGGGAACATATCTCCAAGTCTGTAATCGTCTAAAGGACACCTGGGGAGGCGGATATCCTCAAATGTTTGGATGCCCAACAAATTAGGCGCATACGATAGAATGAACGTAAATGCTACGGCCTCTTCAACTGACTTTCCCATGATTGGCACTGTCATCATGATGGCTGTTTTCGTCTATGCGTGGGTCGCCGACACATCCGAGAGAAAGGAAGCATTCACCAATGAGAGAGGTCCTCCTTCCCGGATTGAGACCTTTTACAATCCTCCCCAAGTCCAGCAGGTGTCTCGAGCCTACGCTGAGTAGATGCTCCTGTTTTTAAAAGCAAATTAGAGACCTTCCCAAGATTTCTAATTTTCCCACATAAACATAGGATATGAAGTTCAGTACCAGACTTATCTTTTTAGTTCTAGGTGTTTTTGTCCTGGGTTTATTTCTGGGCAAGGTCACAACTGGAACACAGGAAGGCTTCAAGAATAATGATTCAACCTATTGCTATAAGTGTAAGAATAAGACTCCGTGTGACTGCGGAAAAGGAAAAGGAAGCGATGATAGCTCCGACGGTTCTCTTCCGGGTGGCCCCGTCTCTATGGCCTCTTGCCCCACATGCCCTCCGATTCCTGATATGTCAAAATATGTCTTGAAAGCAACAGTACCTCCGTGCCCGCCCTTGCCTGACCTTTCTAAGTATATGTTGAAGACTGAGTGCCCGCCCTATCCGGATATGTCCAAGTATGTATTAAAGTCATCTGTGCCTAAGTGCCCGCCGTGTGTAGCGTCTTGCAGCAAGCCCTGTAAGATTGGCGAATGCCCCCCGTGCCCGCGCCCTCGTTGCCCTGTAGTCAAATGCCCTGAGCCGAAACCTTGCCAGCCGTGCCCTACAGTCCAGCCTGAGCGTTGCCCTGAACCGCAGGTAAGCTGTAAGAGTTCATTTGCTGAACATAGCTCCGTGCGGCCGATGTTAGCATCCACCGCTAATTTTGGATTTTAAAAATTTTGTTGCCTCTATATAGAAAATGTCTTTGGGTGCGAGTTATGGTGCTGTTGGTTCTCCCCGTCGTCAGTATATCTCGACGGAAATCTTTAGCAATGATTTCTTTACGTATACCGTAACGACGGATGCGAATGGACTTCAAACAGGCACATTCACCCAGGTTTCAGGTGCCACTACAGTAACGTGCCCCGCCGGCCGTGTTCTTCGTGACAACGGCAAGCGTCTCTACCCTGGCGCGCACCCGAACGTTACCTATGCGATGATTGGCGTGTTCGACCCGCAGACATTCCTTTCTGGATTTATCAACCCGAACTCTCCGATTTTTGCCATGTTCAACTCGGACAAGGCATATTTTGCCGATACAGATCTTACCATTGCAGCGGGTTTTGGACGTGGCCTCGACTCCAATCTTTCCTCCACCGGTCTACTGAACGAAGGATTGGCGGTTTTCACGAATGGTAATGTTGTAGCAGGTAAGCAGGTCTACAGCGACAAGCGCTTTTCCACTACAGGCGCTGCCACAGCAACAGTTGGTCTCCCCACTGCGTCAACAATCAACGTTGCAGCGGGCCAGCTCTTCTACTTCGTCAATCCGCAGGCTGACTTGTTAGTTAACGCTATCAACTGCTCCACCATTGGCATGCACGCGTACGTCTTCTTGAGCAATGCAACAGGCGGAAGCTCAATCAACTTCGGCACGGGTTTCCGCCCCACGGCCCTCACTTCAACGGGGGCCCTAATGAATAACATCTCCTCCCTTGGCCCTAATCGCGTAAACACCATCCACTTCATGGGTGATGGTTTCGGCATGACGGAGGTTAGTCGCACGCTCAACTTGAGCAGCATCTTCGGCAATGGTCGTTAAACAAATACAAAATACATATTCCACATTCAGGCTGTTAGAAACAGTATAAATGTAGAAATTTCGGTAATAACAGTAGGGATGGATACTCGATTCTGGGGTCCGAGCGCATGGCGACTTCTTCATTTGATAGCGTTTTCCGAGCATAGAAATCCGAATGTTTTTATCTTTCTTGAAGAGCTTCCCTATATTCTACCGTGCCGATTCTGCCGGTACTCCTTGACTGAGTTTTATAAACACAGACCTGTTGATTGGGATGATCTGGGGCATTGGATGTATGAAATTCACAATGATGTAAACAACAAACTACGAAAACAGGGTCATTTGCGAAAGCCTAATCCGTCATTCAGTGAAGTTAAGAAACAGTATACTGAACTTCTGCTAGAAACTAGTGATAAGCACATGCTCGGTTTTGATTTTTTCAAGAGTGTAGCCTTTGTCACCCGGAATCTTGAGAAAAGCCACCTTAAGCGCTGGTGGGCTTCTATTGGTGGCGCATTGCCATTCCCGGAGTGGCGTACACAATGGCAGACAGCAGTAAAAGAACTAGGAACAGCACCTGTTCCTAAAGGGCGCACAGCCGTATTAGCCTGGCTCTATAAAATTTGTAACAAAATGAACGTTAATCCATCCACCAATTTCAAGGATTATTGTAAGGAAGCTCGTATTTTCAGCAGTTCATGTCCGAAAAAAAAAGGCACATGTCGCTCAGTGAAAACCCGCAAACGTGAAACACTTAAAAAACGCCGAGCCATTATATTGAAGCAATTTGGAGGATTTTTTTAAGTTCAGCTAACCGCACCTCAGCATCTGAAGAGAATACGAGACCCCGATACATTTTCTTGAATGTAAATGCTCGACACCATTGTTCCGCATCTTCTGCCGTAAAGCCCATATCCAGTAAACGTACATACAAGTAAGCTGCGTCATATACATCCTCTTTTTGCCAGATAGGATCTATCCAAGAAAAGGATACTGTTAAAGGTTTATTTTTATAAAAAAGTACGACTGACATCCCTGAATCTATTTACGCGTCTTCTCTTAAATAATTAAAACGCCTCCCCTCTTAGAATGGATTATTTGTATTATGCTCTGGTTGCCACAGTTGTGTTTTTTATCGCAGTCACTGCGTATAAATACTACGCTCAACCGCCTGTGGTAGAAGAAGACACTTTTACTGGAGGTGCTGGAAACACGGAATATAAGTTTGTGATGTTCGGTGTAGATTGGTGCCCCCACTGCGTGAAGGCCAAGCCTGAATTTGAAGCCCTTGGTGCTACACAGACCATCGGCGGGAAAGTCGTCCAGATGAAGGTAATAAATCCTGAGACGGACGAGAATCCGTATAAGGAGTCTGTGAAAGTGTCAGGTTATCCGACAGTAGTTCTGCTAGATGGGGCAGGGAAGACGACCGAGTACGAGGGGTCGCGCACAACGGATGGTTTTCAGACATTCTTGGCAGAGCAAGTCCAATAAACTTTGCTGATCCGCACCGTTCCCACCATATTTTCACTTCGTTCAGGCCTTTATTATATAAATAGTCTCTATCTTCCTTGCTCAAGTCAAGTGCGATAGACGGGTATTCCGATGTTGGGATTGAGATAATATTTTCTGACCACGCATCAACAATCTTTCTCTGCTCATAATTATTTCTGAAAGAAATTATTGAATTTAAATAATCAAAGAAATCCGATTTTTTGGTTACAAGTCTCTGAGGAAAATAGAGACCAATACCATCCCGCTTATCCGCATCCGGTACATGTTGCCATGGAAAATTACCTCCCAGCATACCGTCACACCAATAATCACCCGTTTTAAAGTCCTTATAGGGACAAAAATAAATAGGAATTGCCATTGTGGCATAGACAGCATCTAGCACGAATAAATCGGGATGTGTGCTGGCAGAAGCATAAAATGGGATACTTCGTGTAATGTTACTAATAAAAAAATGAACATCCATTTCTGTTCTTTCTTTAAACTCTTTGAGAGTCCATTGACTGGAGCCTTTCCGTATGGATTCTAGCAATCGCACAATCATTTTCCGGAGAGCAAAGCCTTTATCCAGACCAAATGTTTCGGCGATTGACATAATGTCTTCGGCATTGAAATCCCGGCTTTTACTAAAATCAAATTCATTTACGAATTTAATCATGGCTTCGTCAGGAAATCCGAGTGAAAAGAGAACTGCGATAAATGCTCCGGCAGAACAACAATACCAACGCCGAACGGTTGTTAAAAGACCTTTCTTTTTCAAAAAGAGCAATGCGCCGACGAAACTAATACATCGTGTTCCGCCACCGCTAAGAACAACACATCGCGGGAGCCTTTTCATAATCCCTTCTTCTTATCAAGGAGGAATGAGTGGCCTGAACCCACCGCGTCTAGAAGCTTCATCTTTGTTTGTTGAACAAACTAAAAAAGACAAAATTCGTTGCGATATTTATAATACTATTTTGGGTCGCGTTCATTTACGTATTCATGCCACAAATCGTCTGCCCGGTAACACCCAGCAGTTGATTTATCTAGTCCCCGAATTCATTCCTGGTGTCCCTCGTTTTGATATGAAAGAGTGTATTATTTATTTGGCATACAATCTGCGCGCCTCGGGGTTTTTTGTAAACTATACGCATCCTAACACATTGTACATTTCCTGGAAGGAACAAGCACGAAACTATCGTGTAAATGAGTCGCCGTATACAAAAACGCTGATTCAGGTGACAGAAGATGCCATTAAGAAACAATTAGAAAAACAGCAATCACAGGAACTTGTTACATTTGATAGGAAAAAGTCTAATCTTCGGAAAACATCCGATTACAGGACTATTTCAGGGCCCGTACAAAATCAGGGAGGTATGTCACAATTTATCCAGTCAGGTAGTAACGAAGATACCACAAAAAGCGTTCACTTTATTTGATCAAATAAAACCCGCCAACTTGAGTCTCTTCATCATTCGAGCAAAGTTATTGAGTTTTGCTCTATGGCTTGGCCCGCCACCACCTCCGTGCTGTTTTGCGATGGGTTGCCGAAAAGAAGCAGTCAACATGTGTGCTAGAGCAAACTGCTGACTGCGAAAGAAGAGATCTAATAGTAAAATAATTGCGACGCCCAGAAAAACGAACAATAGAATCTCCGAGAATGTGTCGCGTTCGACTGTCTTGTATTCTTGACCGTCCAGGCGCTTCAAGATTTGGTCGACCTTGTCCCGAATTTCATCATCGACTCCAATAGCATTTGTAGCATCTCGGCGAGGTGTACCCGAGTCACTAGCAGTTCCATATTTCGGGTCCGGGACATTCCTCCACAGAGTTGAATATCCATCAACGGGAGTTACTGCTGGAGCGACGGGAGTTTCAGCCTTTTGATTGACACCCGTTTTCAGTGCGAACTGTGATGCCCAATCTGGTTGGAGCATAAAAGCTCCTGTGTCCTTATCCGCTCCCAGAGGATACGGGAAGTAATCCTCGGCAGGGTCAGGCGCTGCTACTAAATAATTGCTCGGGCTTGATGTCCGGCTATTTTCAGCAACAGTTCCTTTTAAGACTTCAACATCCATCGGTGGTCTTTCTGCTGGTCTGTCAGGTTCAATAATGAGAGGCTCTGGTCTCTGTCCTTTTTTGGACTTCTTTGTCTTTTTTGTCGGTGGACCTTCGTCAATAGACGGAAATGCTTCGTCTAAAGATGCATAGCTCATCAGCTCCCTACCCTATAGAATGAAATTTGGTTACTAAAATTTTCTGTCTATCAAGCAAAATGTCAATCGATGAATTACTACTTGCCGTTTTTTTCACAGTATTGTTTCTCTTTTTAGCTAGTCGCTCGGCGATCACATTTGAAACTTTTGCCTCAGAAATAGATCCGAATTTACAACTAACAATCACGAAAAAAGATAAGCCCGTAACATGTACTGAAGCTTCCTTGGCGTATACAACTTTGATTCGCTATACCGCCCGCGATTTAACAGGTGATGGCGCTATTATATTAAACAATCTTCGTGATACATTTTTTGAAGTTGATGATGAATGTTATAGAACAAAAAAATGCTCTGCGATAAGTTTACGAGGTGACCTAAATCCAGATAGGCTTTATAAGGATTGGTCCAATCCACTAAAATGTCAGGTTTAGAATAGAAATGTCGCTTGCCACATTAGCACCTATCCCTTTGAATTGGTTAGCTGCTATATTAATACTTATTCTTGCGGCTCGTCCAGATAGTCTTCAGCGGTCTATCCGAAAAGTTCTAACATCCTGGCTCGGAATTCTTGGCTTATTCGCAGTAGGACTTGCCATTTTTGTTCAACAGCCCATTGTCGGCACTTCTGTTTTTATTTTGTTATTTGCTCTGCTAGCAGAAGAACACAAGAAGACTAAGCGGGAATACTTTGAAGGACAGGTCGTAGATGAAGTAACTACAAGCAATCGGTGGTTTTCTGAGGTAGCGTTTGATGAACGGCCTAAGAAGGTTATTGATAAAACCACAGCAACATTTGCTCCTTCAACCGGTTAACGAGTAAATCTTGGAGTATAATAGGGATGATTAACACGGATGATGTTATTCTTGGAGGGACTGTATTACTATTAGTCTTTGGTGTTCTTCTTTTTGGTTTATCCTTTGAAACAGCCTACAACAAAGAACTCCGGCATCTGGCCCGGCAACCCTTTTTCCGTTTTGCTGCCTATTCACTAGTCTTGCTCGGAATGGATTGGAATCCTATCGTGGGTATGCTATCTTTCTTATCAATCATATTTTGGTTCTATGATGTACAACTGCTGAGTGCGTAGGCTTTTTTGGATGTTAAGGGTAGGGAATGCGAAAGCAAAAAGGTGGTGATATTCCAACAACATTAGCCGTAGGTGTTACGACAGGAGCTGTTGCTACTGTAGCGCAGATGGCCTCTACCGCTGCTATTGACCCGATAACTCAAACAGTTGGCTATCTAAGCGCAAATCCATGGTTAGCGGGTGTGTGCTATGTCATATTAAACTTAGGGGGCAAACACATCGCGATGAATTTGACTCCTGAGCAGGAAAAACTAATGGGTTCAATTTGGGTACGGCCTCTTATCATCTTTTGTCTATGCTTTGTGGCTACTCGTAATGTAGTAACTGCTTTTTGGCTAACATTCTTTTTCATGTTGGTCTTCTATGTTATCCTGTATGAGGCCAGCCCGTTCTGTTTGTTACGTGTTGTGCCTACACAGGCAACAGTAATGAAAGCTCAGCAAGGTCCTGCCCAACAAGGACAAGGCCTACAGGCTCCCAACGGTCAGATTCAGATGATACCTTTGTTCATGCGTGGACCACTAGCAGTTCCTGATACGAGTGTCGTGTCAGAAGAAGCCAATTATTTGAGTAATATTGCCAAGCTTTAATTTAGTTTTAGACATTCAACGTCAATGTTCCCCCTGCTACAGTGGAGGCATTGGTCTTACGATTCCGGCGCTTCTTCGCCTCATCCACATTTGTCACAGATGTAGCCACGCTTTGCATCTCATCAAGGATATTGCTGACTTCTCTCAACGGGTCAGAGTCTGAGCCAACACCTTCACGCAGAATATTCATGTTGATTGTCTGCGGATTTCCACCGTCTTGAGGGGCAAAGATTGGCGCGGCATTCATATCAATGTTGGGTGGAGGAGGCATACTCTGGTTGATGCGCTCATTCTCAAATGCTTGAAGGATATCATCTACGCCGGTGGGGCCACGCATCTCCCGTCTCTGCTGTTGCTGAGGCTGTTCCTGCTGTTGTTGCGGGGCAGGAGCCCGGCTACTCATGTTGAACGGCATTCCCGACTGCTGGGAAGGGGCCTGCTGTTGCTGTTGCGGTCTCTGCTGATTCATGGCAGCGCCGACGAACTGGCCAAAGCCCGGTCCCGCCTGATTGGCAGCCGCCGTGGCAAACTGCTTCATGAGCTCGGGATTGCTACGCAAGATATCATCCATACCCGGCACCTTGGACTTGAAATAGGTATTTGTGATATGGAACATCGCCGCTGAGGCTCCAAGTGTCATGACGAGACGAACCTCAGGAGGCATCTTACCCGCCTCCTTGTACTTATCATATAGCTCCTCAAAAATCTCATCATAGTCCTCGGCATTCTCGTGAACTGACTCAGACCAGCCTTCAAGATTGACATCAAAGGGATTGAAACGGTTATTCAAGAATTCAGCTCCAGTGGCGAAAGTCATAAGCATATTGCGCTGGAACTTGAGGGATGCCTCCAAGTTGCGAACATCATTGAGACGAGCATATTCAGCCTTGATTTCGTCCAGAGAGTTCGCCATTGTCATACGCTGACCACCCGCTCCCTTGCGCGACATGCGGGTCAGGTAGGAGTTCTTCTCCTTTGCCTCCTCTTCAGGTGACATCTTGGGCTCTTGCGCATTTCCAACAGTTCCCGTGTTCATATCAAAGCGAATCGGCTGTTGGACAGGCGGTGTCCGAAAAGCATCATTGTTAGAACCAAAATTAGGAATGCTGACTGAAGGCTGTGACCCACCACCAACAGTTTCCATGTTATCCAGATTCACAAATTCCAGATTTTCGCTGAAACCGCCTCCACCTCCGCCTCCACCTCCATCAATCGTGATTGTAGGGCCAGAGGAGCTTTCTTGACGAGTTCCAATATTAATCTTATTGGTGTTTGTTAGCAATGACATTCCCATATCATCTGCAAGATCGCTGATGCCTCCGATTTCAATTTCGTTCGCTTTTTGTGCGAACTTTATCAATTCTTCGGGTCCAGGTCTAGAACCGCCGAAACTAACTGACATCTTCTGTTTCTTATTTCTAGACTATTTGGCTTTTCTTTACGCGGTGCCCGCGAGTCCTTCAGTTTACGCAGGAGATGTTCTTCGGCTAATAATACCTTGAATAGGGCCACTCAACCAAGCTCCATCTAAATACTGCTGGACGCCTTCAACTCCACCTCTAAAAAACACGAGCCATATAGAGCAGTTTCCCGACCCACAGATTACATCACGGCAACGAGACATGATATTCATGATTGCTAGAAACTGAAGCGCATAGTGATAATTCTCCTCTTGATTCACTAAATCAACTGATGTAGTACATTGTGGAATGCTCCGCGTTTCATCAGCAAAATAGAATGAACTATCCGGCAATCCCGCCTGTATTGCCTCAATAAACTCGGTTTCATCACTTTGAATCAAAAAACGGGTACTAGGATTCTTTGCTAGAACTGCGCGGGCTTTAATAAGATACTCTTCATACGGAGGCAACTTCGTTTCACTAGCCTTGTTGTTTCCTCTGTAAAAGAGAACACACGTATTATTGGGCTTAATAGTATACTTCTTTTGTAAATCTTCTGTTAACTTTTCAATAGCGGGTGTTGCGGTAAAATACCGGCGGACAAAGGGGAGAATGTCCCCTAGAGGCAACTTTCTATAGTCTGTGAACTGGTCGGTCTGCTGGAACATAATAGGATGAGTAAATGATATTTTGCCATTGACTTTTTCCAAGAAGAACTGTTCAATCACTGATTTATCAGAGGGATAATCAGAAGGCTTATACAAGGCAAACTGCTGGGAGCTATCAATTGTTGTGGGAGGCCGTGTGATTCCGTTATAGTACACAAGTATTTGTTCAAGACGCGAAGAGCAATTAGAAAAGAATCCACTATTTTCAACGGGATCAATTGTAAGAGTAGCAGGGGAGCGTTTTTGCGAAGGGACGCGCCACCAAGAAGACATTTTTCATGGCGGAGGTTATTAAAAACAGGTTTAGCCGAGACACATACGCGACTGAAAAGAGCAAGTAGGATTTTGGGCCTAGCCCAAAATCATCTGTAAAGTATCCGCCAAATCATACTTCTTGGAAACGCCATTGAAAAGCAAAAGCCAAGGCGCAGCCACTGCTGGTTTAGTTGCAGCCCATGTAGCCAGTCGTTTTTCTATCCGACCTAATGTCGCATCTTTCCGTTCCTTATATTTGTCACTTCCAGCAGAAATCTCATCGCCCTTATTTTTCGCACCAGGATGGACAAATTCAAAGGTTCCAGTCCACCCCTCTTTCTCCAAAATGTAGCGCATCAAGGAATAGATTTGCATCTGAATATCGCGAAGAAGTGGCGCGATACTCTTTTGGTTTTCAATTCTGATAATTGACGCTTTCCGTAGAGTTGGAATTCTAGACTCAACAAAAACCCGGATTTTCCCAAACACATCCGACGGACTCATACTCTTCACTTTGGCAGCCTTGTAGGGCATCAAATAAAACTTGGCTACTTCATCCACCAAGGCAGCTTTTGTCTTCTTTTTCGCATCGGGCCAACCAAGTTCAGTCGCCCATTCACGGATAGTCGCAACCGTCTTGATTTTCTCCGGATCAACTGCTGAGAAGCCACGGAAACCCTTCTTACCACACTTTTTACACAGAAGTGCTTCTGCTTTGTAAGACCACGAAGCCGGCCCCTTACACGATTGAACCGAGCAACGTGTAGATAGTTGTGCCGAGGAATCTGAAACTAAATTGAAATTTTCCCATAGCAGAATATTCAAGATGTTTCCGCTGATATCGCGTTCAGCGATACAGATTCCTAAGTTCTTGATTCCAGGATCAATTGAGCAAATTGTTGTCATTATCTTAATGAATACAATATGTATTTAGACCCTAAACATTAATTATTCTAACCCAAAAAACTTGCGCCCAATCTTGCTTGTTACAAACATAGTAAGCCCTGCCGTAATCTGTAAATAAAATATAGGTGTTCTTTTTGTACAGCATACTAAATAAGATGATAGTACAACAAAAAGTAATGAACTAAACCAGAATAACATTGTGTAAAAATCCATTCTATAATTACTTTAGATATTTGCTGGCGTTCCTCATTCCGGGGCCAATCTGGCCTCCCTTTCCGAGGTCGGATCTTCTACAGGTTCAGGCTGGGCCTCTCTACGTGGTTCAGCTTCAGCAATATGAATAGGATTTGTACGTGCCCAATGGAGTTGTTCAAGAGTATCAACACGATCAAGCAAAAATGTAATATTATTATTATACCGAATATTTATAATACTTTGAATTAAAAATAATATGCTTATAATTATTCCAATAATACTAGCAGAATCCATTTATCACCTATTTTTACGCGTCTTTTGTTTACGCGTCTTTCTTTGTCTATATTTTACTGGATTAAATTGTTCGGATGAACTCCCAGCCCAAGTCAACGCAAATCTTTTGCCAGATGTTATCCTGCATATAGAGTTTCTCATGACTTTTGAGCAAAGGGAAACACGGCAAGAAATCGTCCAATTCCAGCAGTTGACAGAACTTGTATAAGACATACGAATAGGACAAGAAATTGGAACGGCCCCGCGGACAATGCCGAATGAACGATGGCTGAATCTCCTTGAACATGTAGCGCAGTTTATCCTCCATCTCCCGTGACATGGTCGGGGCGCAAAACGCATTCATCCGGTGTAAGATATGGGGAATATGCTCGTAGAATTTGTTCAAGTGAAGTTTCTTTAAGACCTCTCGAAGTTTCTGTGGCTTGAGTGTGCGCGGGTCAATAATACGCTCCTTCTTGATTTCCGCCAGTATATTCTCATATACATCTGCTGGAATCTCGGTACTTTCCTTGGCTTGGAATTGGGCCAGCCATTCATTGAAATGGTTAATCTTCTTATAGGCGAAATAAGAGATTTCGCGCGGAGGATCCTTGTATGATGGCTTCTCAGAATCCACCAAAATGAAATCCTGATATCCACACCCCGGGCAACCAAGAGTTGCCTCATTATGATAAAAGACCATCTCTGTTTCGCAATGGGGGCAGGCTCCAAAATCGGGTTCTATGCCAGACCCCGGTAGGATTCCACCACGAATAGCAGTGGGTTCAATAATGCTTAAATAACGCTCAAGCGCCTTATCCCGCTGTAGGCCATTTGAATCTTCTATATCCCGGGCTCGTATAATCTTCTTTGGCTCAGCAACAATCAGAGGAGGTAGGGGCTGTGAAAGAGACGGTACGCTCAGTTCTACAAAAGACCCCGGGTCAGTGTTAAAATAATTTAAAACGCTATTTTGGGGTGTTCGTAGTTTTGAGGCAGGTTTCTTGCTGGTAACATGATGTCCTGACGCAATCTTTTCTTGAGAATCGTAGTAATTAAAAAGAATATTTCCAACTTGTAAAAAATAATCAAGTCGTTCATCATCTTTTTGTAGACGAACCACCTGTTGTTCTAGATCCTGTAATTCTTCAACCATAACTTTATATTCATCAGAATGAAGAGCCCCGGTGAACTCATCAATTTGGGCTTCCTTTTCTTCAATCTTTGTTTCAAGGCTTGATATTTGAGCACGTTTATCATTCATTGTTCTCATTTTTTCAGTATGAAAGGCTTCTAAAGTTGTGGGCATATCTGTGACTTCTTGATTTGGAGCATCCATTGTGTGTAAAACCATATGGAGAGGCTTTTGTTCAGACATTAACTAAGTCTTTTCCTTCATTTTTCCTTATGTCATCACAGATTTTGGGAAAAATGCGGGGTTTTGGCAAGAGCGCTGACCCCGGGTCGGTCTCCAAAAATCCCAAAAATGACCCTTCCGCCAAAATTATTTTCTTTGCGATGAATATAACAAATGGGAGGTGGTGGTCTTATGCAGCTTGTAGCCTATGGCGCGCAGGATATCTATCTAACGGGCAACCCGCAGATCACGTTCTTCAAGGTAGTGTACCGCCGGCACACCAACTTCGCGATGGAGTCGATTGAGCAGACGTTCAACGGCACGGCCAACTTCGGCAAGCGTGTCACGTGCACGATCAGCCGCAACGGCGACTTGATCCACCGCATCTACCTCCAGGCCACGTTGCCGAAGGTACAGCTCCTCAGCACGGACGGCTCAGGCGCCCAGTTCCGCTGGTTGAACTATGTCGGCCACAACCTCATCAACTATGTTGAGCTCGAGATCGGTGGCCAGCGCATCGACCGTCACTACGGTGACTGGCTCCAGATCTGGAATGAGCTCACCCAGGAGCCGGGCAAGCAGGCCGGCTACGCCGAGATGGTTGGCAACGTTCCGGAACTCGTGAACGTGCTTGTCCAGGGCGGTGAGACATGCGACGATGCCTGCGCGGGCGGTGAGCCCAACACGCTCGCCGAGGTCGCCAACTGCGCCCCGGAGTACACGCTCTACATCCCGCTCCAGTTCTGGTTCTGCCGCAACCCCGGCCTTGCTCTCCCGCTCATCGCGCTCCAGTACCACGAGGTTAAGATCAACCTCGAGATGAACGAGATCAAATACCTCTGCTGGGACTACGTCACGGGCTCCGCCGCGAGCCACGCGATCCGCGACCGCGTTTCCTCCACGGGCCTCGTCTCCGCGTCCCTCTACGTAGATTACATCTACCTCGACACGGATGAGCGTCGCCGCTTCGCCCAGGTCTCCCACGAGTACCTGATTGAGCAGCTCCAGTTCACGGGCGATGAGTCCGTGACCTCCTCCAACAACAAGATCAAGCTCAACTTCAACCACCCTACCAAGGAGCTTGTATGGATCGTCCAGCGCGACTCCTTCGTCGCCTGCGATGACGTCACGGTCAACCCGTGGAAGGGCATGCAGCCGTTCAACTACTCCGACTGGTGGGACCGGTCAGTCCTCGACTCCGGCTACTCGCTCACCCGCGTTGACGGCCTCGCCGGCTACAACCCGGTCGCCGTCGCCAAGATCCAGCTCAACGGCCACGACAGATTCACGGAGCGTGAGGGCAAGTACTTCAACTTGGTCCAGCCCTACCAGCACCACACCAACATCCCGGCGGTTGGCATCAACGTCTACTCCTTCGCCCTCAAGCCGGAGGACCACCAGCCCTCAGGCTCCTGCAACTTCTCCCGCATTGACAACGCCACGCTCCTCCTCACGCTGACGAACAACACGGTCTCATCCGTCTACTCAGCCCGCGTCCGCGTCTACGCCGTGAACTACAACGTTCTCCGCGTTATGTCCGGAATGGGCGGACTTGCTTATAGCAATTAGAAACCCACCCATCTTTTTGGTGTGGGTTTTTTACTAAGGATTCTTATAAAATTGAATCCCTGGAATAAAACATTCGTAAATATTATATATTTAGGAATGGGCAGACCTGGTAATGATATAGTTGATTTCATGGAAGTAACGTTAAATGGAGCAGAGTATGTCGTATGTACAATCGTTTACAACAATTCAATGCTACAAAAATTTGTTATTGATAAGGAAGACTTTGAAAAAGTAGATAATCGCTATTGGCATTATAAAGTGGACGGCAGTTATATATCTTCTTCATTCTGCACGAAGGATGGCTTAGAAGTTCCTCCAAAAATGGGCGGAATAAAAAAGGAACTATATCTTCACAACTTTGTAATGGGTCGCTTGATGTTTCCTGGAAAAGGTGCTACTGAATCTATTGACCATATCAATGGTATAGGCACAGATAACAGAAAAGTTAATTTGCGTTTGATATCACAAACCCAGCAGAATTACAATACGAAACGACGAGCAAGAGTTACAGTTCTGCCTGATAATTGTGGAATTTTAGCAGATGATATTCCGAGAAATATTTATTACATGAAACCTAATGGACATCACGGAGATCGTTTTGTCATTGAATTGAAGGGATTACCAGATGGTGATGTAGAGTGGAAATCAACATCATCAAAAAATATTTCTTTGCTAGAAAAGTTGAATCAAGCAAAGGCTAAGTTAAATGAAGTCTATTCAATACATAATCTCCATCAAGAAGATGAAAATGAATTGAAAAAGAAACTAGCAGAAGAATATAATCAGATTTTAGAATTGGCTACTATGTCTTCCGTATGATCCAATGATTGATAAACAATTTGATGGTTTTTTAGTCAATCATGGCAGATGAATATCTATTACATCTCATGAATAATGCGTGGTAGAAATTGATGCTACTTTAGTCAATCATAGTAGAAAAATATCTAGGAATGGTAAGATGGGAGTCTTCAATAACCCCACGCATCCCCCAAAAATCAAAGCCGGTTACGGAACAGAAAAGAAGGCCCGTAATACGCTTAAACGCCTGCGTAAAGAAACGCGCAAACAGCAACGGCAAACTGCTAGAAGCATGTTTTACCGGGCAAAGTACCATAAGTTCCAAACGCCCGGTATGCGGAATGCTATGAAAATCTACGGTGATTTTTTAAAAACAAACCCTAAATAGATGGAGTATACGACCGGACTATTTCTGTTCTATCTTCTGCTAGTGGCCAAATACTTTGAAGGTATGTTAAGCTGTGATTTCCAACGTTTCATGCGTACAAGTTTGCTAGCCCGCCATTTCCTAGCCTTTATCTCAGCCTTCTATGTAATTGTTCTTACTGAAACAGACAAAGAAACCAATCCAAAGACATTATGGGATTACTTCCTAATTACATTAACCATCTATGCCATTTTTATTATCTCTAGCAAGGCAAAGGCGCAGTTCGTGTTCCCAATGTTTGTTCTTCTGCTAATTGACCAACTAATCAAGGTTTATCTAGAAACAAGAGAAAAGGCAACTAAAGTAGCAGAAACAAAAGTCACGGTAAACAAAGAGAAGCCCAGTTTTGACATCCCCGTAGAAACATTAGAGTCACTAAGAAATGTCCTGGGCTGGGGCATCGGAGCATTTATTACTGCTGGAGCGGTATCCTATTATTTTAGACAGATGGCTGAGTTCGGCGACCAATTCTCTACGTATAAATTCATAGTCGGAACATTCAAGTGTAATTTTCCCAACAACAACATAGGAGATTAATAAGGCCGAAAAATTGACTGTAAGTTAGCGAAAGAAAGCAGGCAGTGAAAATGCCTCCCCGCCGTCGTAATCGTTATGAGTTTGAGCATCCGGATGAAATGCCCCTTCCAAGTGGTCTTCCTCTTCCAATTGTAAATGCGAATGTCTTTCAGCCGAACATCATCGAGCACATTGATTCTCAGAATAATCGTATGCTGGAACAGGCTCTAAAAGCCAGTCTAGAGGGGCACGGTCTACAAGAGGCCAAGGAGGAAAGTCTTGTAACTGCTGGAGACGAACTTTTCCAGCAGGTGGCCGAGCAACTTCCCTATCTCAAGCCCGCAGCCCGACAGACACTTCATCTTATTACTGGTCTGGATGATATCATCAGTCATGAGAAGAATCAGCCATCCCCAAGTAATGTTGTCGAGCTCCAGCGAATCCAGCAGACTCTACAGAAGGCGCTTGATACAGGTGACCCGCCCCCAAGAGAGGAAACCGACACTGCCCTCAGTTTTATCACCGGATATGATATTGCGGATATCAAGGGAGCAGTGTATCCCCGTGTGGAGGCCGAACTAGTACGCATTCAGATTGAAGAGGCTGAGGCTGAAGTAAATGAGCTGAAGCAGACCGAAGATGAACAGATTTGGCAGGCCCTAGAAGAGTCACTCAAGGAGGACACTGAACAGAAGGTCACAGAGAAAACCGTCGGCGGAGCTCCACCACCAACAACCGCCGAAGGTCTCCGAGCGGCGCGCCTAGGTAGGTTTTCAAAGTAGCCAAAAATCCGCAGGAGAATGTAAAAATTTCGTATAATCTACATTAACAGTATCCATTGTAACAACATCTTTACGCTTAAAAATAGCAGAACCGTGCCCCTCTTCAAACTTCATTAAAAGAACATATTTGCTAGAAGTTGAGAGTTCAGCAAATGCCTCTTTATTTTTACAAAGATTTACATCAATTAAAACCCATATTTTTGGTTCAGCGCTTTTAAATGTGGAAAAGTCACCCACACTGGAAAAATCACCGCCATCAAGCACAATCACATCAAACTTCTCAGTCAATGAAATAAACGGAGCCTTTAGCCAAAGATGATGTTCGCGGTCATACATTAAATCATAAATAGGCCGAATCATGGCCGGATTTGGCATATCCTCCAGGTCTTGTCGTAGCAGAAATTCCTGTTTATTAAAACGCCCCCAGATAAACTGTAGGAAAGAAGAATTCAGCCATTTTCTATTATTTGTATATTGGAATCGCGCCTTATGAATAGCTGGTTCATTTATATCAATAGAATACATACGAGCATTAATATCAGTTCGTTGAGATATACCATTAAATAGAGCTCGTGTTGTTCCCATACCTGAGCCAGTGCCAATATCCAAAAAGGTTTTAAATTCAGGATTAGCACCAGTAATAATTAAATAAGTAAAAAGAGGATTGCCTTCAGCAAGTTCACCCATTGGATTTAACTTGTTGAAACGTCTTAAGCAGTGGTTCGTTAAAGTCGTGTTGATTTAATATTCACTGTACTAGAATGTCCGATGCTCCAATAACATATGTATCAGGCGGTTTATTAGGTGATTTTATTAATCAATTATCCATCATACAAGAAACATATCAAAAGACGGGAAGAAAAGGATTTCTTTTTATGTCTGACCGTGGGGACACGTTCCGTTTAGGTTTAGAAAAAACCTATTATGACACAAAAGAATTTGTGAAAGCACAGGAATATATTTATGAATATAAAATCCACAGAGGGGAAGTCTATGATGTTGATTTAAGTGAATGGAGAAATTCCCCCCATTTATATCGGGGGAGTTATGCCACAATTTTTGAAAGCACTTACAAAGTCCCGTGGGGAAAACATAAATGGTTGTCATGGAAAACTGATTCTTACTATACAGATAAAATTCTCGTATGTCATACAACACGTAGAGAAAATAGACAAATTAATTATACAGAATTATTCCAACAGTTTCCAGCAGATAAACTCGTGTTTGTTACGACGGATATGACAGAATATCCTTTTTTCTGTGAATTATCGGGGACCACTCTTCCACTCAAGTTTTGTGATTCCATAGAAGTACTGCTTACAGCAATCAATAGTTGCCAACTATTTATTGGAAATTTGTCGACCCCAATTCAAATTGCGTTGGCATGTAATAAACCAACAGTGGGAATTTTAATGCCAGGTCTTCAAGATAACATTCACATGGTCAATTTTCCTTCATACATTAAGAATTATCAGGCTATTATGTAACTATAGATTCTACAGATGTATTATATACCTAGGATACAATTGCAAGAAAGTAGCAACTGAGACAAGAAAAAACACATAGATTAAAAGTTCAATATGTTTATGTGTTCCTGCTATAAAGCGAATACCAATATCTGTAATACCCCATACAGCTATCCACCAAATCTGTACAAGAGTGACAGCAAAAAGAAACGCATATATTTTAAATTCCATCTACTAGGAGCAGTTTTTTTTAGCCTAGGCACAAAAATTTGATAGCTGAATATACTATAAAGTATGGCATATCCGGTTATGTCTTCCTCTTCGCACCCTTCTGTATTCTCAATTGTAATTATCCGCAATCTCAAGACTGATGGTAATGTCACGGATGGTGCGCGTACGGATGACCATATCCGTGTATCCCGCGATGGTCAGTATTTTAATGTAACGTATTCAAACAAGCCGGAGAGCATCAAGCAGACGGTATCGCTAACGGCGAATGACCTCTTCAAGTATCTCAAGAACACGCTGACGCTCCTATCAAATGATGATGAGCCATTCAGCCACATTCAGTTTAACTTTCCGACAGTCCCGACAGTGATGTACAAGACGACCAATCTCAGCATGGTATATGATGTTGTCATGGACCAGATTGACACCATGATTGCGAACTGGCCCATTACAGTCTAAGTTTGCGCGTCTGCTTTCTTCCCTTCCTCTGTCTGCGCCTAGTTACTTTACCAATATCTTTAGCCATTTTTTTGAATATAACGTCAACAATCCTTGGAATATTATTTTCAGCAATTAGTGTTTCAACAGCTGCTAGGGCGCGTGGATTTAATTCTTTTAACTTTCTGAATAATTGATTACGATTCATTAAGAAAATACGTTTAACTTCAATTGGGCTAATTTTTTCTCTTATCAACTTATTATACTTCGCTGTAAAGGCTTCATCTGTTTCGTATACTGCTTGTAACTCAGGGCTTAGCTCTTCAAACTCAGGTGGGTCAAAATCATTCGCATTTACATTTGGGTATGGCTCAACCGCAGATGGGGCTGGAGGAGAAGGAGCAGAAGGTAAAGCAGAAGGTAAGGTAGCACTCAATCCTAGACTAGAACCAAGTCCTCCATTACCGAGACCAACTCCTAAATTAAAAGAGAATCCTGCGGGGAGTCCAGCACCGGCACCAGCACCGGCACCAGCACCAGCACCAGCACCAGCACCAGCACCAAATCCAGCACCAAATCCAGCACCAGCACCAAGTCCAGCACCGGCACCAAGTCCAGCACCAGCACCAGCACCAAATCCAGCACCAGCACCAGCACCAAATCCAGCACTAGCAACAGAAGCCCATCTAGGACCAACTTCTTCAGGGAGAAGTTCACGTACATAATATAAAATCAACGCATTCTTAGAAGTAGGCGGAAGTTTTCCTCTTTCAGAAACTGTTACAACTTCTTCCCCCCTTTTCTTTGTGATTTTAGGAACATATTTCGCAGATGGAGGAATATCATCCATTTCCACCCAATCACCCGTTGCGATATCATAGCAAATAGAAGCTGTATAATGACCGCCATTGGGTGTTGAACCATGATGATTCAAGACTGCTCGTAAATCATACCAGGTAGACCCACCATTAGCAGGTTGCCACTGTGGACTTCCCTCAGGAGCAGGATAATAGTCGGCTATATTAAAACGTTGAATCAATCGGCAAGGCGGATTTTGCCTGAAAGATCCATCTGCTTGTTGAACTAATTTTTGAACTGGTATAATTAAAACATTCGGGACGTTCTCAATTACTCTATTACGAACTTGTCCATTAATTCTTTCATGAAAAAAATTATATAAACCATCAGGATTCGCATCACCACTTATCGGAGCAGGAATAGGTCCAAGTGTAAGTGGGTTTATAATTCCACCATTTACACGGAATGTCCCTGCTAGAGGTTCGAGCATAGTAAATCCTCCAGCCCTAACTCCGCTTGCTACATTAGCAGGAGTTTCAAACCGTACAATTTCAGCACATTCATTTGTTAATGCTGCAATAAGAATATTTTGAAAAGCAAAGGCATCATCTTGTTGTAAAGGACGAAACGCATTTTCTCCTAGAGAACGCGTTAATTCATACATAGATACAATAAAATGTGCTTGCTGCATCAAAAAATCATTTTGCCCCTGTGGTACCTGAGGAGTGGGTAACTTGAGTGAGTAAACTAATCCCTGAAAACCTTCAACAACATGCCTTTGTGCTTCACGTTCTCGCGAAGCACTTGCTCCCGGACGAGGGATCAAAGGCCACGTTTCACAGTTAGCAAAACCCGGAAGTTGAATCAAGCACTGAATACAAGCATTCATATAACAAATTGTTGGCGGCGCAGTATTCTGTAATAAACCAACCGGTGAAATAGGAAAAGATCCTCGTCCGACCAAAATAGCATGAATATCATTAGTTATATCTTCACCTCTATCAAAAGATGCTGTTAGGGCTGTAATAGAATCATCTTCAGCGGTTTCAAGACTTAGACGGATTGCTTTGTCAATGTTACTCTCCTTTTTAACGGCAGTTTTTCTTGACTCAGCCAACACTTTATCGATTTCTCTTTCCCGTTCAGCAGCTTTCTGCCTTCTTCTAACAGCAGCATCTGCCTCCAGTTTTCTACTTTCTTCAAAAATTTGTTTCAATTCATCGGCAGTCAGTTCTCTTTCAGTTGATGCCTGCGCCGACATATCCTATAAATGTGCCAGTTATTTATTGGCTGATTGAACACAGATTTTATGACCATTTTTGGTATAAACTGACCAAAGCTTGCTACATGACTCATCATCACGTTCAATTAAACATTTACGAAAATCATGCTCGTATAGGTCGCATAATTCAGGTGCGGTCAGGGACCCAGTTTGGGATCTAAAAAAGGAATTAACTACGCTAAAACCTATTCCACTACCAGCACCACTAGCCATAGAGTGAACAAGTGTTTCTCCGAGACTTGGACCCTTTACTTGAACAGGGGCTATAGCCGGACTCTTGGTGACGCCTGAAGGAGGAGAATCTTTAAAAGTACGAACTAGTGCTTGACGAGGCATTTCTACTATATAAACCTAAAGTTAATTCGTTTAAATTTAGAAAGGATGATACTTAAAAATATTATTTCACTTTCTGTTTGTTTAACAGCTTTAGGCCTTTCTACTTTCCAGCAGTATAACCATGTTGGAAAAATTGTGGGCTTTTATGTTGTTACTGATTTCTTTTTTGTAAGAGAAGTTGATATACAGATTCATCATTTACTAATCGCATTATTTCTAGCATCCACTTCCAATCTAAATCCCAATAATTATCTAATTGAAGCACAGTGTATTGTAAACTTGGAAATTAGTACAATTTTTTTAGCCCTCAATCATCTGATGAAGGATAAACTAATTGTTGCCCCTGCCCTACTATTCAAAATGAATCAAGGTCTCTTTGTAATAACATTTGCTAAGTTCCGTATTTGGGATTATTATTGGATTTTTATGGCGCGACCATCATTTCCTTCATCATTTACGATGGCAACTATTAACGGACTATTTCTGCTGGATGTCTACTGGTTTTCTCTAATTCTCCGAAAACTTATGAAGAGTATTTTGCCCCCAGTTCGTAACATCCCGATGAACGAGGAAGAAGTCCCATGCTTTTCAGGGACGAACGCCTCGTAAAACCGATTGCCTTGCCTCTTTTAAAATTGCGCAACGCTTTTAGTGTATTTCCCCTCGTTTTCAATGGGGATTTCTTACATTTCCGGGAATTTATAGGATACGCATGTTTCTGACAGAGCATTCTAATTATTCTATATAAAATAGGATGGCTTCTCGAATTAGTGGTCCCGATGAAGCAAGGGCTGGTATTATTTTATATGATGCCACCCAGTCCAGAATCCTCCTGGTCCAAAGTCGCTTCACTGGAAAATGGGGTTTTACCAAAGGACATGCCGAACTGTGGGATATTAATTCCTTAGAAACAGCAATGCGTGAACTGAAAGAAGAAGCCGGCTACCTAGAAATAATTCATTACCGCATTACTGACGGACCTATTAGTTTGCGTTGCCGGCCGTATTGGACTGCGACCCTCCACTCTAATGAAACACCCACGCTAAACAGGGCCGAACAATCAGGCATAGGCTGGTTTCGTTTAAAAGAGATTTCCCACCTCAAACTGAATGAAGACGTGCGTCTCTATTTGGCCTCATTGGCCAACAAAGGAGCATAAATCCGGGTATGTTCTACTTGACCGCAGATGTCAGGAATATCAAAACCCGCAATATCCTTAAATTTCATAAAACAGGCGTCACGAATCTCCTTAGGAATCTTTGACGCTGAATCAGCAGAGGCTGTATTGATATCTGCTCGAATGTAACGCATAAATGTAGCACAGTCTTTTCTAGAAGTCGGTGGTAAAACAAGCTCTTCTTCTAACTTTCTACGAATTAAGCCCCAAACCGCTGATAAGCGTTTATGGGTTTCTGCTGACTGCGTCCATGCTAGTTTATCCTGTAGCATGTTCATTAAAGAAGTCAAGATAGTTAGTGACCCAAAAATCCAGGATATTTGAAAACCATCAACTGAGAAGCCTCCTGCTATTATATTTGACAAACCACTGATTGCCACGCAGACATTGATTGTTACCATTAAATTTCGCGACTTTCTGTCATATACAGTATGCGCCTCGGAGTGCATCCATTCATAACACTTTGCTTGATCGCACCATCCTGCTAGAAGCGTCTCAATACTAGAATCCCATTTAATGGAATCGGATTCTAGAATTTCTGGTTTGTCAACGGACATCTCTATGCTTTACGCGTTTTTCTTCTCTGCCTGCGACTTCTAGCACGACTCTTTTTTAATATATTATCATAATTCTTAGCAAGATTAGCATTTTCCTTGCCAATCCTCATTTGCTGTAGTCTAAGTTTTATTTTATCTATAAATCCTCTTGACCAATATATCCCTCGTAACAAATCCTTCTCCACTTTTGTTAATTTTGGTTTTTCATTTACGTTCTTAATTTGGATAAAATCCACGAACTTGTCTATTACTGCTAGTTCTTCTTCTGTATACTTTCGTTCAGGTATCGGTATCATTGGTGAAGCAGGCAAAGATGAAGGGGATGCTCCTCTTTCTCCCGCATTGAGGGGAAATTCATTATTATTGTTATTATTGCTATTGTTGCTATTATTATTGTTGCGATTTCTTCTGGTGAATAGATTACTAAAACTTAAGTCAGGATCGCCCATACCTATTTAGTCCAGTGGATTTATTCGGTCCAAAGGCTTTACATACTCCAAGCCCAAAAAGTCAAAAATATCCTTCTCAGAGTTCATCACAGGCGGAACCACTACGCCATCCCGAACGCGCTTGAGGCCATGCTCAGACAGCGAATATCCTTTCGTCAAAGCATAACGGCGCATGCTAATATTGAATACATCTGAGCCTGTGAAATACAGGATAGTGTACCAGTACTCTTCTGGTTTACACAAAAGCAAATCTACATGGCGATGAGTCTGATGCCTTGGTAGACGGCAAACACCCATAAACTTGTGGTCGCCACGAGCAAACTCTCCACGAAGGTAGCCATCTTCAGCCAGCAAATCTATGAACTGCTGGAAGTGTGAAGCCGCTACTAATTCAGACAAAGAACGACTGGTAATCATTACATCAAAATCCCCAGAATTAGGAAGCCCACGCCGATACGAACCAACGACTACCATTTCAAACTCTTTTGGCAACATCTTCCGAACATATGCCTCATGCTTTTCCATCTCGGCCCGTGGAATACGCTTCTTCAAGTCATCAATGTAGGTTAAACCAACAGTCTGCGCATGAGTTAGCAAATCAGGATTTGCTGTTGCTTTTTCCTGAAGTTGAGCAATCGTCTTAATCCCATGTTTTGTAATCAAGTCCCGGGCTTTAGCGGGTCCAATTCCGTGAACTTCCTGGAGTACATTGTATGCGTCTAGGGAGTACTCCTCTTTTGCTTCGTCGGCTTCTAGCAGATGACCTGTTGCGAAAACCTCCGCAACACGGTCCTTAACTCCAGAACCTATTCCCGGAACATCCGTAATATCCGCAACAGAGTGAACTGCTGGAAGTTTCTCAATCGCCTTGATGGCCTTTACAAAAGCTAGAGCCCGAAACTTATCACCTTCCGCTGTTGACTTTTGCCGGAGAACATTTAGAATTTCTAAAATCTGCTCCTTCTTATTTCCAGTGGAAGCCATCTATTCCTAGAATGCTTTTGGTTTTTATATCTAGTAACGATTTCTTCTGACCTTTTTTCTTGTAGAACGACGGAGTTTTCTCGATGCGGCTGCGGCTGGCGGTGCTGGTTCATCGCTTACAATTGCTTTAGGAGCAGCCTTTAAAGCAATTAATTCGTTGGCAATTGTCTGATCTTCGGGAGCAAAAGTAGCAATTTGTGCGATTAAATCTTCAGGTGGCTGCATGGGATCATTTAGATCAAGAATTAGTTGTAAAGCAATTCTATGATCACGTTTAGGTAATGTAACAAGTGTGTCTGGTAGACTCTGTTTTGCCACAACGGCCGCTTCAAGAATTCCCTGTATCCTTTCTTTATCAAACAACGGGTTATTTTCCATAATAACACCTCTATTTTCAAGCATGGTAGTAATGGTTTTTTCAAGTTCGTCCGCACCCATTTCAGTGGTTAGACTAGCTTTCTTAACCATACCAGCAGCTAAGTGGGCCCCTGCTCCCGCCGCCGCAGACACAGTAGCAGCCACAGCAAGTGGAAATACGCCCCCAGATACACCAAGTAAAGTGCCTATTAAAATAGCACCAGCAACTTTAGCAGCAATCGTAACAACAGGTTGTGCTACTGCGAATAAAGATCTAATACTATGGAATGTTGAACTATGTCCGGTTGAAGTTGCGGCAGTAGATGCTATACCAACCGCAGTAGAACCATAGGAAAGACCTGTCGTAACGGCACTTGCTACACCACCACTTCCGCCGGCAGCACCAAGTACCATCGCAAGTCCACCAGCAAGACTTTCAACAGTTTTTAATGTTGCGTACTTTTTATCCATGTCTGCGCGAGTCAATGTACGTGCATCAGCCAACATTGATTTTAATGTTCTTAATCCAGTAGCACCTTCTTCTTGTTCGGCTGGATTTTCACTTTCAAGCATTTTTTGAAATTTAGTAAAATCTATGCCTTTTGCTCCTTCTTTTAAGGCTTTCTGTTTTAAAGCGTCTGATTCTGGCGACTCATATACTTTTCTAGTAGAACCGCGTAGCATGGGAGCTTTTGCTGTATAATGAATAATAGATTGGCGGTCAATCTCTGTTTGAATTGGTTTTCCATTTTTATTTGTGTTGATAATATGCTTTGTATTTGGTGTTAAATTTGTTGATCTCCATTATCTTGGCGTCGCAATTACACCAGAAAGTGGTTTTCCATTTTTATTCTCCATTTTATTTTTTGTTGAATTTCTTTTTCTGCTTGCTCTACTTTCATAATTTAAAACCAAATTATCTGGATATTTTGTGGTACGCTTAAAATTAAGCATTTGATTTTTATTTGAAATTGATCTACCGTGTACATTTGGTGTACGTTTCATATTCATTCCATATTTTGAAACTCCTTCTCTGGTATTTGTGAAATTAGGTTCGGACCAGGGTTTTGTAGCCGTAAAATATACCTTTTCAGTATTTGTCTGTGACACTGTTGGAGCGGTGCTTTTAAATCCAAAAAGTTTTCCTATTTTACTTCCTACTATTCCCGCACCTGATGAAAGACGTATTTGCTCTTTTGTAAGTGTGTTTTGTGCTCCACTTGCCGCACCTGATACGACGTCTATTGCTGATTGTGCCCTTTGAAAAAATGATGGGTTTGCTTTCTTGTATGCTAAATTATCTTGATTATAATATTCATCCGACATTGGTTCTTATTCTATGCGTTTAAAATTATTCTCCCTGATTAGATAAATGTCTAGTCCCGGTGAACTCCTTTCACGCGGCTTTTCCATGGGTGGAAAGGTTAAGAACGCTGAACTTGCGACTATTGCAGCGGGCGTCAAGGGAGGCAGATACACGCGTCACGGAAACAACCGCAAGGCCAATTTGGCGAAGGCTGAAGCAATGCTCAAGTGGTACACAAATTCGGAGGCTAAGGGCAAGGAGGGTGGCAAGGCGTTCCAGAGCCGTCGCAATTTTTCCCGTTATTTGGCCAGCGCCTTGGCCCGCTCCCCGTCGCCGAGTCCCCGTGGCTCCCGTGCTTCTAGCCGTTCATCTAGCAACAATAATTCAAATAGCAATAGCAACAATAATTCAAATAGCAATAGCAACTCTAGCCGGTCCCGTGGCTCCCGTGCTTCTAAGCGCGGTCTTCCCACATTGGCTTCTGCTGCGGGTGCTCCGGCTAAGCGTACCTACACGCGCAAGGCTCTGGCTGTTCCCCCGGCTAAGCGTACCTACACACGCAAGGCTCTGGCTGTTCCCCCGGCATCCGGCCAGTGGCCTATGCTCAAGAAGGGTGATAATGTGTGGTCTGTAAAGGTTGTTGTGAATAGCAAGAGCCGTGCTATGATATCAAAGATCTACGGCAAGGAGGGCGGAAAGTTGGCCTCAACATCTGACGTAATCACAGTAGGCAAGGCCGGTCGCTCTCCCCAACAGGAGGCGCTTCACATTGCCGAGCATGCCCATGAGGCCAAGCTAGCAGATGGCTACACGGAGGTCCGTAGTGTCCACCGTGGCTCCAACAACGAGCTCAAATCTATCAATAACTTTAAGCCGTAATAAGTAAGATGGACGCAATTCTAGCAAGTAGGCCTTCTATAGGTCCAATGATTAATTCTAAGTTAGAACCAATCATTGCGCGTTATATGACAAGGAAGGCGCCCTTTAATCTGAACCAGAATAAAAGGAACAGAAACACAGTCAAAGGTCTAAGACATCTGCTGGGGAAAGCTTCTAATAACCCGGAAATTCAACAAAAACGCGAATGGTTGTCACGCCTGGGCCAAGCTATGAACGAGCAGTATACTTTTAATAACTTGGAGCAGGCTTTCCAAGGTTTACCAGTCTTAGCTCCGGCTCTGCCACCATTAAAAATTGAAGGCCCATCGCGTTTGGATGAACCAGCAGATAGAACAAGGAAATATAAAATGCCCGCACCGCAATCAGGAATGTTCCCCACGCTGTATGGTAAGTCCAAGACCGGCAAGACGCAGGTCTGGAAGATTGAAGTAATTAAGCAGGACCCTTCTGCTTTAATCCGAGTGACCTACGGCTATGAGGGTGGCAAGGAGGTCGTAAATGAGAAGGAAATTACAAAGGGCAAGAACCTGGGTAAGAAGAATGAGACTTCGCCCTACGAGCAGGCTCTGCTAGAGGCTCAGTCAACATGGGAGGGTAAGATTGATGGAGGATATGCTGAGAAGCTAGGAAATGCGCAGGCTCCGAGCATGGCAACAGCCAACGCAGTTGCAGCGCACAAGACAATTAGTCCAATGCTGGCGCAGGATTATCACAAGCAGGGCAAGAAGATTATGTTTCCCTGCTACGTTCAGGCAAAGTTGGATGGAGTTCGCTCTATCTTCTATAACGGTACTCTAACTAGCAGGAACGGAAAGGGATTCACAGGCCTCGAGCATATCATCGCCGAGCTCGCACCGGCTACTAAGGAGGGTCTGATTCTAGACGGTGAGGTCTATTCTACCACGCTGACTTTCCAGCAGTTTGTTGGCTTGGTGAAGAAGAAGACCTATACCGCAGCGGACAAGGAGCAGTTGAAGCACGTCAATCTGTGGGTCTATGACTGCGTGAATGATGCCCCCTTTGAGAGCCGTCTCCAGACACTGAAGACCTTCTTCGATAAGCACAAGTTTACGCAGATTCATTTGCTGCCGACTGAGGAGTGTGCTAAGCGGGAGGACCTCAAGGGGTTCCACGATAAGTATGTGCTGGAGGGTAACGAGGGTCTGATGGTGCGGAACAAGCAGGGAATGTACCAGCTGGGCGCACGTTCCTACGACCTCCAGAAGTATAAGGAGTTTGAGGATGCTGAATACAAGGTGACTGCTTTCACGGATGGGCAGGGACTGGAGAAGGGTCTTGTGATTTGGACCTGCGAAACCAAGGAAGGAAAGCACTTTCAGGTGAGGCCAAGGGGAACGCATGAGGCGCGGGCTGAGATCTTCAAGGATGTGACCAAGCATCCTGCTAAGTATATTGGCAAGGACCTGACTGTCCGCTTTCAAGAGTTGTCGGATGATGGTATTCCCCGCTTCCCTGTGGGTATCAGTTTCCGCGATTATGAGTAAGCACAATAAAATACAATAAATTTGATAGACCATTTTTAATGAAAGATGGAACCATGCTCCAAAGCACATTAGATGGCTTTTTTCAAATTAAACCTCAGACTAGAAAAGCAGAACGAAAACCCCATGTTTATGAACAAGCAAAAGCCGCCTTAGAGCCTCTTTTCATACGACCAATACCGGATGATCCCCGTTACCAAAAACAGTTAGCAGAAGAATATGAACTAATAGATAAAAACCGTTTTGCCCCCGTTTTCTTACAAGTACGAACTGTGCTAGAAATCGTCAAAAGTCTGGGTCCTGTCGCGCCACCCCACATTATCCGTGGCTCAGCCGGCTCTTCTCTAGTAACTTATCTGCTAGGAATCACACATGTTGACCCCATTCTGAATGGAATTGAATTGGCCCGTTTCATGAACCATTTAAGAAAAGACATGCCCGATATTGACATTGATGTTCCGTATAACAGAAGGGAAGAGATATATGGCTTAATCGCAAAGAAGTATCCAAATCAAGTTGGTCGTGTATCCAACTATAATTTGTGGACCGACAAAGTAAATACCCGTCAGACTATAAAAGACATTCTCAAAGAACACAATAAACCCATCCCCTCAGCCGTAAATCGCAAAGGAGCAAAACCAGAAAAATTCTTAACCGCCGAAGAACTCAAAGAGTTTACGGTTAAGAAAGATGGCAGACAAGGGACACTCAAAAACTACAGTAAACATTGCGGAGGTATAGTCATCTTTGAAGAGCAGGGTGAAGTGCCGGAAGAGCTCCGGCTGAAAGAAATAGAAGCTGATGGCATTCCCCTTTTCCAGATTAATTTGAATAAAGACGACACAGAAGAGCAGGGTCATATCAAGATTGATTTGCTGAGCAATCGCGGTCTAGCACAATTGGCCGATATTTGCCCCGAACGGTCTCTAATGACCTATCCTACCCGAGATGCCCAAACTGAGAGAATCTTTGCTAGAGGCTGGAATATTGGTATCACCCTCGGTGAAAGTCGTGGAATGCGCAAACTCTTCATGGAAATGAAACCGGAGGGTGTGGCAGATATAGCAGTAGCACTAGCCTTAATCCGACCCGCTGCCGCAGCAGAAGGTAGAAAGCAGGAGTTCTTGGAGAAATGGAGACTGCTGGAAGGTCAGCAGAGAACACCTTTAGAGCGACCTATTGTCTTTGATGATGACGCAATTCATAAAATCCGGTATATTCTGGGCTGTGATTCTGCGCAAGCAGACCGATGGAGAAAAGCATTCGCTAAGGGCAATCCAAAACTCAAAGTTGAATTCCGCAAAGAAATGGCTACCCTCGGATACCGGCAGTCGCAAATTGACAAAGTGGTAGATGATTTGAGTCAACTTATTTATTATAGTTTCTGCAAGAGTCACGCAGTTTCCTATGCGCAGTTAGTTTGGGCTTTAGGGTATTGGAAAGCCCATCGGCCTCATGAATTCTGGTGCTCGGCCCTCAATCACTGTAATTCCGAATATCGCCGATGGGTTCATTATAGAGAAGCACGTTGCTCTGGTCTCCTTTTGAGCAGGGAGTCACCACCCTACAGCCTCGGAACAAGAGATGGCAAGCCAACACTAAAAGCCATCAAAACGCAAGAGCAACAACTCCTGAAACAGCCATCTCCAACAGAGGATTTCAAAACGCTTGGTTATTGGATAACCGAAGAATTCTTACCTACTTGTGGCGTTACATACGACAGCCAACTTCGCCTAGACGGTCGCCGAACCGTAAAGTTCCGAGGAATTATTGCTAGTGGCCGGCAGATTTCCCGGGAATATGGAGTTTGTACCTTAATTTGTTTAGGAGTTGGCAATCGTGAGTACCTAGATATTGTGATTCCGAATCAAAAGCGGGGAGATTTATTCGGTTGGGCTGCGTTAGAAGGCCGGGGCATTCAAACAAAACCGGGAACGGTTGAAGCAACGAAAATCAATGGAGTTTCAATCAAGAATCTATGCTAGAAATAGAAATGGCATCCCCTAAACAGTATCACCCGACAGTGAAAGGAATCTTTGAGTGGGCAAATTCGGAACTTGAGCACGTAGGTCGGATTGCTTCTGTTGAAGATCCTGATCTTCAGTACAGCTACGCAATGAGCACAGTGAATGGAATGGCCTATCTAAAAGACGCAATCTATGAACTTGTCAATGATTCTAAGTATTCCACACATAAGGAAGATTTATTACGTCTCCACGGAGCTGTAATTCGTACGATGAAGCGCTTGGTTAAGGATTATAAAGTAGATTTGTCTGCTATCAAGACCTTTAATACCAGAAAAGTCTTAAGTAATAGAAATTTCACTTATTTAAAAAAAGGCAAGAACCGCAACACACGTAAAAACCGCAAGACACGCAAGAACCATAACTAAGAAAATTTAAATATTAGTTTATGTCTTTTATCATCTGGAAGTGTAGTGCGGTGGCCCAAAAACTTAAAATATTTTTGTGCTAAAGCAAACTGTACCGGTTTTATATTTTTAATAACCTTTAATCTAACATATAATATCATTCCAACCTGCCATATCCGTTTATGAGGATAGCGTTTAGTTAAATATAAATGTTCTAACTTACGAATTGTAGCCTCCACGTCCTCCAGCGTTGTATACTTTATTGGTATTGTATCAGCGGGATTTTTATCAATATACACATCAAAACTTTTTGCGGGATCATTTGGATTATATAAGAATCTCTTTTGTGTCTTATTTTTCCGCAAGATTTTTGCCCTCCTTGTTTTCATTTAAAATGTAGTAAGGATTTATTTCTGCTGTCTGATTAAAAAGTATCAGTAAAATAGATGTATCAAACTCCTCAATGTATTTTTCCAAATCTACGTATGAAAGAATTTTATGATCCGCGCAGACTAACACGGGGCAATCGTGTATGCGTTCGTATGTACGATCATAATAAAAATTATATTGAAGAAGATGATGATGATAGAGGATATATGTTCTTAGGTTCATATAATAGAGATCCATTCCCTGTTCGTAACGGTGGAGTATGGTATCCTTTGCCACCTTTTATTTTTTCCCACGCCCAAGGATATGAAATAGGGACAATTGACGGAATTGTAGAAGAACCCGGTGAATGGAATATAGGTCGAGAACAATACTCGGGCTATATAATACGAATCAATGGACAGCGCTATCGTTACACTTGGAAACAAGTTGGTGTTTACACTACAGATGAAATTATGGGAGACCTCATTTCGAGAGAAAATGGTTTCCCGGAAGAAATTCAGAATATGATTGGACGATTCACACACGGAAAAAGCAGATATCCTAATAGCAGAATAGACTTTTTTGAAGGTGATATAAATCAAGATGCGAATACCACCCTGCTTGTCCTAGGAGCTATTTTTATGGCGTCTTTCCTACTACACCTCCTCAAGAAGAAGTGAATGACATGAGTACGGCATCAGAATACGGCTGTAAAATAGTCGGCTTAAATCCCAACTTTCGGTAACACGCTATTGCAGCTTTATTCTCTTTTTCAACATCAAGTTTCCAGCATTTAATTTCTGCTAGATGCTTAAAAATCTTTTTAAAAGCGGTTGAACAAACTCCCCGTCGTTTATAGTCATCATGAGTATGAACCATTGTGATAAATCCATTTTCTGGAGCACAGAACATGCGCGAAGTAAATATGATTTTGTCAGCAGTCCAAATCAAATAGTACACAATCGTGCGTTCCTCTGTCAAAAAATCGGCAATCACGTTGTCCAGTGAAAAATACCCTTCATTGCTCTGAAAGTCCCCGTGGTCGTTGACTAAGGCATTAAAAGATTTTAATAAGACAGGATTCCCTAGAAGTTTGGATAGTTGATGCGTGTCCATAAAGGCCTCCCACATTATCTCTTTTTATCAAGGATATTTCTAAGTAGACAGTAGATGGCGCGTATAGCAACACATGCTTGTTATTTTCCTCAAACTATAAGTCCTTATGGGGATACGCGTGAATTTGAAGAAGGAGAAGAAGTATGCTTGAGAACATATAGATTATATCCCAATAGGCAGATGCGTTCAAGCAATCGCGAGTCAGAAATAGGACTTTGGCGGTACGACCGTTCAGCTGCAGGAACAGTTGAAGATCCGAGTGCTCAGATTTATCCTCAACAGGACAGAGAGGTTACTGGACAAACACGTGCGTTTTTCATGGGAGTTATTCAACAAGGCGGATTTTTAAGAGGACCAACAGAATACAGCATTCAGTGGAATGGCAATTATTATGCTGTTCCCTGGTACATGGTAGGTCAGTGGGTTTCAGGCCCCGACCCAGGAAATGTTAGACTTGTTGCATCCTACTTTAATTTACCGGACGATGTTGAAGATATCATAGCTGGAAGGGCGCGTGTGCCAAGAGGCTTTGGCCGAAATTTTGAAAATCCTCCCAACACTTTACCAATTATTGCTCTAGCTATAGCAGTTCCTGTTCTGATGCTTCTCCTCCGGAAAAGGAAGTAATAAGTAGGGGATGGTTATAGAAAAAATCGTTTCTATTTCACAATTTGAGCAACTAATGAAAGACCTCAAAGAATCATTTGAGAAGTCTATTAAAGATTTACGTGGTCACGAAGTTTCATATGAAGATATAATTAATGAAGCTGATAAAGATAAGCGCACAACCAAAATCGCGTTGACATATGAAGGCACAACAGTCATATCAACTGCTCGTTTGCTATGTCCCTCCGCTGGAAG
>Ga0136641_1000046_pt1 | contig 45497 bp, 42 predicted proteins | sample EliLak1302023Y_FD_115312 | JGI IMG/M metagenome (GOLD analysis project Ga0136641, IMG submission 115312) | Freshwater microbial communities from Elizabeth Lake, Yosemite National Park, California, USA - 13020-23Y | ecosystem: Environmental > Aquatic > Freshwater > Lake ...
CCGGCAGCATGACCGGCATGACCGAAATGGAATACCGCGACATGATGATCGGCGGCGGTCGTTCGGTCGAAGGCAACCGGGTGGTCGGCGAAGACGGCAGCGCGCAGGCGCATCGTCAGCCGCAGGGCAGCAGCACGAAAGCAGGTCTTTGAGATGGCGAAGATCACCGCATCGGTCTACACCAGCCACGTGCCCGCCATCGGCGCGGCGCTGGACCAGGGCAAGGACCAGGAGCCCTACTGGCAGCCGCTGTTCAAGGGCTACGAATTCAGCCAGCAATGGCTGAAGGACAACACCCCCGACGTGATCTTCCTGGTCTACAACGACCATGCCACGGCCTTCAGCCTGGACATGATCCCGACCTTCGCCATCGGCACCGCGGCGTCCTACGCACCGGCCGACGAGGGCTGGGGCCCGCGCCCGGTGCCCACCGTCATCGGCCATCCTGACCTGGCCAGCCACATCGCGCACAGCGTGATCCAGGACGACTTCGACCTGACCATCGTCAACCAGATGGCGGTGGACCACGGCCTGACCGTGCCGCTGTCGCTGATGTGCGGGCAGCCCCCGTTGTCCCATTTCGCCTGGCCCTGCCCAGTGATCCCCTTCGCCGTGAACGTCGTGCAGTACCCGGTGCCTTCGGGCCGGCGTTGCTACAACCTCGGCAAGGCCATCCGCAAGGCCGTCGACAGTTACGACGAGCCGCTCAAGGTCCAGATCTGGGGCACCGGCGGCATGAGCCACCAGCTGCAAGGCCCGCGGGCCGGCCTGATCAACAAGGCCTGGGACAACGCCTTCCTCGACCGCCTGATCGCCGACCCTGAAGGCCTGTCGCAACTGCCGCACATCGACTATGTGCGGGAGGCCGGCAGCGAGGGCATCGAGCTGGTGATGTGGCTCATCGCACGCGGTGCGATGGCCGACGTGGCCGGCGGCGCCGCGCCCACCGTAGCGCACCGCTTCTATCACGTGCCCGCCAGCAACACCGCGGTGGGCCACCTCATCCTGGAGAACACATGACGATCAAAGTCGCCCTCGCCGGTGCCGGCGCTTTCGGCACCAAGCACCTCGACGGCATCCGCAACATTCCTGGCGTCGAGGTCATTTCGCTCATCGGTCGCGAACTGGGCAAGACCCAGGAAGTCGCAGCCAGGTACGGCATCGCCCACGTTGGCACCGACCTGGCGGCAAGCCTGGCCATCGCCGAAGTGGACGCCGTCATCCTGGCCACGCCGACCCAGATGCATGCCGCGCAGACCATCGCCTGTCTGCAGGCCGGCAAGCACGTGCAGGTCGAGATCCCGATGGCCGACAGCTGGCACGACGCGCAAGCCATCGTGGCCGCTGCCCAGGCCGCCGGCAAGGTGGCCATGGCCGGCCACACGCGGCGTTTCAACCCCAGCCACCAGTGGGTGCGCCAGCGCATCACGGCGGGTGAATTCAACATCCAGCAGATGGATGTGCAGACCTATTTCTTCCGCCGCACCAACATGAATGCGCTGGGCCAGGCGCGCAGCTGGACTGACCACCTGCTGTGGCACCACGCCGCCCACACCATCGACCTCTTCGCCTACCAGGCGCGCAGCCCGGTGGTCAAGGCCCATGCCGTCCAGGGCCCCATTCACCCGACGCTGGGTATCGCCATGGACATGAGCATCCAGCTGCAGGCCGCCAGCGGCGCCATCTGCACGCTCAGCCTGAGCTTCAACAACGACGGTCCGCTGGGCACCTTCTTCCGCTACATCGGCGACACCGGCACCTATATCGCCAGCTACGACGACCTCTACACCGGCCAGATGGAGAAGATCGACGTCAGCCCCGTGGCGGTGGCCATGAACGGCATCGAGTTGCAGGACCGCGAGTTCTTCAGCGCCATCACCGAAGGCCGCGAGCCCAACGCCAGCGTGGCGCAGGTGCTGGCCTGCTACGAGGTCATGGGCCAGCTGGAACAGCAACTCGCCGCTTGACCGCCCGCTTCCGGCCGGTCCAGCCGGTTCAGGGTCAGGCCGCCATCAGGCTGCAGCCAGCCCGTGGCGGGCCATCAGGCGGGCCTGCTGGCCCGGCGCAAAGTTGATGCGCGCCGCGTCGCGCCCCACCGCATCGATCAGGCGCCGGTCCATCACCGCGAACCACAGCGGCGGGATGTAGGCCAGGGTGAACATGCCGAAGTAGCCGCTGGGCAGTTGCGGCGCCTCGTCGAAGTGGCGCAGCGACTGGTAGCGGCGCAGCGGGTGGGCGTGGTGGTCGGAATGCCGCTGCAGGTGGAAGGTGGCCCAGTTCGAGAAGCGGTGGTTGCTGTTCCAGGAATGGCGCGGCTGGCAGGCTTCCAGCTGACCGTTGGCCGTGCGCAGCCGCAGCAGGCCGTAATGCTCGATGTAGTTGGCCGAGGTCAGCTGGAAGTTGGCCCACAAGGACACCGGCAGCAGGAACAGCAGCACGGCCGGTCCCAGCCACAGGCACAGGCCGCCCCACAGCGCCAGCGTCACGGCCGCCGGCTGCAGCAGCTCGTTGTGCACCGACCAGAAGGCCCGGCCTTCGCCGCGCAGGCGTGCGCTTTCCAGCACCCAGGCCCGGCGTGCCGCACCGGGCATCTCGCGCAGCACGAAGCGCCAGATCGACTCGCCCATGCGCGCCGAAGCCGGGTCTTGCGGCGTGGCCACGTCGCGGTGGTGGCCGCGGTTGTGTTCGACCGTGAAATGGCCGTAGGCCGTGGGCGCCAGGATCAACTTCGCCAGCCAGCGCTCCAGTGGCGCGCGCTTGTGGCCCAGTTCATGGCCCAGGTTGATGCAGAAGCCGCCCAGCCCGCCGGTGGCCAGCACCAGGCCCAGCAGTTCCACCCAGCCCAGTGGCGCGTGCTGGCTGAACCAGGCCGCGCCGATGAAAGCGGCCCACAGCATCGGCACCAGGGCGACGGTGATGCGGCGGTAATAGGGGTCGGCTTCCAGCGCCGGCACCGCCGACTCGGGCGGGTTGCCGGTTTCCGTGCCCCAGAACAGGTCGATCAAGGGCACCACGCCGTACAGCGTGAGCACCGGCAGCCACAGCATCGGCGCGACCGGCTGCCACAGCCACAACAACGGCCCCACGGCGGCCAGCAGCGGCACCATCAGGGCCAGCAGCCAGGCGGCGCGCTTGCGGTCGTGCGCGGCAGGGGCCGGCTCAGGCGGCATGGCGGTCTGACCCCTGGCGGGCGGCGGCGCGGTATTCATGCGTGATCTGACCCTGGTGATGCAAGCCGGTTCCCGTTGCAGCGCCGCTAGCATCGGCGTCCACCCTCCAGTATCCAGGAACCGCGATGACCGCCCCCGATCGTTTTCTCTTGGCCGGCGTGATGGGCTGGCCCGTCATGCACAGCCGCTCGCCGCTGATCCACAACCACTGGTTCGCGCAGCACGGCCTGGCCGGCTGCTATGCGCCGCTGGCCATCCGCCCCGAAGGCCTGGCCGCTGCGCTGCGCGCCCTGCCGGCCCTGGGCTACGCCGGCTGCAATGTCACCATCCCGCACAAGCAGGCGGCCATGGGCCTGGTCGACGCCCTGCACGAATCGGCCGTGGCCATCGGCGCCATCAGCTGCATCACCGTGCGGCCCAACGGCACCTTGCTGGGCAGCAACAACGACGCCCACGGCTTTATCCGCAACCTGCGCCAGCAGCAGCCGGGCTGGCGGGCCGACGCCGGCCCGGCGGTGGTCATCGGGGCCGGCGGCGGGGCCCGCGCCGTCTGCTGGGGCCTGTTGCAGGAAGGGGTGAAGGAGATCCGCCTGGTCAACCGCACGGCCGACCGCGCGCAGGCCGTGGCCCTGGCCCTGGGCGGCGGCATCACGGCGGTATCCTGGTCCGACCGCGCAGCCGCGCTGGACGGGGCTGCGCTCGTCGTCAACACCACCAGCCAGGGCATGGTCGGCCAGAGCGAGCTGGACCTGCCCCTGGGCCGCCTGCCGGCCACGGCCATCGCGGCCGACATCGTCTACGTCCCCCTGGAAACGCCTTTCCTGGCGGCGGCGCGGGCCCGCGGCAACGCCACGGTGGACGGGCTGGGCATGCTCTTGCAGCAGGGGCCGCTGGCCTGGAAGCTGTGGTTCGGGGTCGAGCCCGAGGTGACGCCCGCGCTGCGGGCGCTGGTCGAACACAGCCTGCGGGTGCCGGCCTGAACCCCGGCCCGGCGATCAGCGCGCGCTGAGCCCTAGGCGCCAGCCCAGCCCGGCTGCGGTGGTGGCCGGGTGCGAAGGGGCGCTGGCCGGTCTCAGCCCAGCTTCGCCTGGAAGTGGTCCCAGGCGCGCTGGAACAAGGCCGCCGACCACAGCTTCTCGCGGCACAGCGCCAGCTCGTGATCGTTGAAGGCATAGGGCTGGCCGATCTGCATCGCCATGTACTGGCGGTGGGCGTTCTCTTCCATGTAGTTGGCCAGCACGAAGGCTTCGACGATGCTCTGCCCGACGGTCACGGCGCCGTGCGACTTCATCAGCGCGGCGGGCCGGTCGCCCAGGGTGGCAGCCAGGCGGTCGGCCATGGCGCGGTTGTTGATGGAGTTCGGCGAGTCCAGCACCGGCACCGGGTGGACCAGCGCGCCCTGGGCATAGACCGGCGCGTAGGGCGTGCCGGTCATCGTGAGGTAGGTGCTCCACTTCGGGTGGGCGTGGACGACGGCCTTGACGTCGGGGCGCGCGCGGTAGATGCCGGCGTGCAGGTGAAATTCCAGCGGCGGCTTGCCGCTGGCCGTACCCAGCACCTGGCCGTCCATGGCGATGGTGCAGATGTCGGCCGTGGTCAGCCGGCTGCGCTGGCAATTGCCGACGTTGATCAGCATCTGGTCGTCACCGATCCGGATGCTCGCGTGGCCGTTGTAGTCGATGATGTCGGCCGCTTCCAGCATGCGGATGCAGTCAACCAGCTGCTGCTTCAGTTCGAGGTGCGCGTCCAATGTCGGTCTCCGGTTCTGGTGATGTGGGGCTGCAGCGCTACCAGCCGACCTGGGCCCGCACTTGGGCGCGCCACAGGTCCCAGGCACGCAGGCCGGCGCCCTGGTTGACGGTGTCGGCCAGCACGCCTTCTTCCTCGTCCAGGCCGGCCAGCGGCTCGCCGGCCGCCAGTGCCGCCGCCCAGTGCTGGATGCGTGCGTTGACTTCGGTGTAAACGGCGCGGAAAACGGCCGTCTGCAGGCTGGGACCGCAGGCCACGCTGCCGTGGGCGCGCATCAGCACCACGTCCTTGGTGCCCAGGGTTTCGGCCAGCGCTTCGCCTTTGGCGCCGTTGCCGACCAGCATGTCGGTGGCGCCGAAGCGTTCGCGGATGTCGAACACCGGCACGCCGGCGGCCAGGAAGGCGGCGTTGTGGAACATCGCCTGCATCTTGGCGCGCACCAGGCCGAAGGGCACCACCGACGGCGAGTGGCTGTGCACCACGGCCATCACATCGGGCCGGGCCTTGTAGACCTCGCCGTGGATGTAGCGCTCCAGGAAGCTCTTGCGGTCGCCGGCGTTGCAGGGCTGGCTGTCCAGGTCGTATTCCATCAGGTCGCCGGCCGTCACCAGTGCCGGCGCCAGCGAGCACGACATCCAGTACCGATTCGGCGCGCCGGGGTGGCGCATCGAGACATGGCCGAAGCCATCGACCACGCCTTGCGCGGCCAGGATGCGGCTGGCCGCGGCCAGGTCGGCGAGCAGTTCGGGCGCCAGGGCGCCACCGGAGACCGGTGCAGGGTCAGGGTTCACGCTGGGGGGTCTCTCAGATGACGACGTTGGTCATGATGCCTGCGGGGAAGATCTCCTCGGGCGTGAACTGGCGGTGCGCAATGCCCTGCTGGAAGGTGTACAGCGCCATCTGTTCCCAGGTCGCGCGGTTGGCTTCGATGCCATAGGGAAACAGGTCGCTGCCGAAGCGTTCGCGCTGGCGCCGCGCATAGCTGGTCAGCCAGGGCACGGGGTAGCGCGAGACGGCCGGGTCGAGCAGCCTTTCCAGGCTGCGCCGCTTCGATTCCTCGAAGGCATTCAGCAGGTTGCGCGCGACCCAGGGGTGGTCTTGCAGGATGCGCTTTTGCATCGCGATGATGTGCATGATGGGCCACACCTTGGTGCGGTCGTAGTAGTCCTCTTCCATGTCCTGGAAGTCCGGGAACAGGCGCACGACATCGGGGTGGCCTTCGAGGAAGCAGGTCGGCGGGCGGGCGATGATGGCGCAGTCGATCTCGCCGGCGGCCAGCAACTGGCTCAGGGACTGGTCGGCCACGCGCGTCAGGCGCACGCCTGCGGGCAGGTTGATCTCGACCTTCTCGACACGGCCCGGCGCGTTGGCGCCGGCCTGGTACCAATGCACGTCCTGCAGCTTCACGCCCATGTCGTTGTGCATCCAGCCGCGCATGTAGACGGCGGCCGAATGGGCCCATTCGGGAGAGCCGATCTTCTTGCCGGCCAGGTCTTGAACGCTGCGGATGCCGCTCTTCCGGTTGACGTAGAACGAGCTGAAGCGGAACAAGCGGGAGCAGATCACCGGCAGGCCGATGATGTCGCTGTCGGGCCGCGTGACCTGGGTGGCGAACTTGGCGAAGGACAACTCGGCCAGGTCGAATTCGCGGTTGGCGGTGAAGCGCGCGAAGCATTCGTGGTGGCCCAGATTCAGCCAATTCAGATCGATGCCTTCAGCCTTGACGACGCCGCTGCGGAAATCGCGGAAGTGGTCGTAATCGGTGGTGGCGATGGAGAGTTGGAGTTGGGTCACGGCAGGGTGTTCGCGTTGCGTCAGTCAGTCTGGCAATGTAACGCGCCGGGGCTGCGACTGCCCTGCGGACATCCCCGGCCCGCGGCTGAGGAAGAAGCAGGCCGGCTTGGCCTGCCCCTATACTTTTTTCATCTCTGGAGCCCTCATTTGAAAACGCGAAACATCGGCCCTCTGGCCGTCTCGGCCATCGGCCTGGGCTGCATGAACCTCAGCCACGCCTACGGCACACCGCCCAGCGCCGAAGTGGGCGAAGCGCTGCTGCTGCAGGCGCTGGAACAGGGCGTGACGCTCTTCGACACCGCCGCGCTGTACGGCTTCGGCGCCAACGAAACCCTGGTCGGCCGGGTGCTGAAGCCCCATCGCAGCCGCATCACGCTGTGCAGCAAGGGCGGCATGGCCGGGGTGATGTCCGACGGCGTCATGAAGCGGGTCATCGACGGCCGGCCGGAGACCGTGCGCCGCAACTGCGAAGACAGTCTGAAGCGCTTGCAGACCGATGCCATCGACCTGTATTACCTGCACCGCTGGGACCAGCAGGTGCCCATCGAGGACAGCGTGGGCGCGGTGTCGCGGCTGATCGAAGACGGCAAGGTGCGCCTGCTGGGGCTGAGCGAAGTCTCGGCTGCCACGCTGCGCCGCGCCCACGCCGTGCACCCGGTGGCGGCGGTGCAAAGCGAGTATTCGCTGTGGACGCGCGAGCCGGAAATCGCCGTCTTGGCGGCCTGCCGCGAACTGGGGGCGGCCTTCGTCGCTTTCAGCCCGGTGGGGCGGGCCTTCCTGACCGGCAAGCTGCGCGACGTCAGCCTGCTGGACGCCAAGGACATCCGCCGCAACATGCCGCGCTTCGCGCCGGCGCATCACGCGGCCAACCTGGCTTTGCTGCCGGCCTACGAAGCGCTGGCCCGCGAGGCCGCTTGCACGCCGGCGCAACTGGCGCTGGCCTGGCTGCTGACGCGCGGCGAGCACGTCATCCCCATCCCCGGCACGGCCAGCGCGGTTCATTTGGGTGAAGACCTGGCGGCGGCCGAGGTGGCGCTGGATGCGTCGGTGCTGGCCCGCGTGGATGCGCTGATCAACCAGCGCACCGTGAGGGGCGGGCGTTACAGCGTGCAGAGCCAGTCCGAAGTCGACACCGAGCAGTTCGAGCCGGCTTGAGGGCGGTCGCCTCAGCCCGGGCCGAACTTGCGCACCAGGCCTTCCAGCGCCAGCACGTAGCCCTCAATCCCGAAACCGACCACGATGCCGGCTGCCACGGGCGACAGGTGGCTGTGCTGGCGGAAGGCTTCGCGGGCGTGGACGTTGCTGATGTGGACTTCGATGACCGGCACCCCGGCGCCCTTGATGGCGTCGTGCAGCGCCACCGAGGTGTGCGTGTAGGCCCCGGCATTGAAGACCACGCCCAGCACGCTGCCGTCCTTCACGCCGCGGCCGGCTTCGTGGATGGCATCGATCAGCACGCCTTCGTGGTTGCTCTGCAGGCATTCCACCGCCACGCCCAGGCGGGCGCCGGCGGCCTGGCACATCGCTTCGACGTCGACCAGCGTTGCGCTGCCGTAGAGGGCCGGCTCGCGCTGACCCAGCAGGTTCAGGTTGGGGCCGTTCAGAACGATGACTTTGCGCATGGCGGTCTCATTGCTCCACGAAGGCGCGTTCGACCACGTAGTCGCCCGGCCGGGTGGTGTTGCCTTCCTTGAAACCCAGCCCGTCCAGCAGCGCGCGCATGTCCTTCAGCAGCGCTGGGCTGCCGCAGAGCATCACGCGGTCTTCAGCCGGGTTCAACTGCGGCAGGCCCAGGTCGGCGGCCAGCTTGCCGGTCTGGATCAGGTCGGTCATGCGGCCGGCGTTCTTGTAGGGCTCGCGGGTGACGGTGGGGTGGTAGTGCAGCTTGCCGGCCACCAGTTCGCCCAGCAGCTCGTCCTGCGCGAGCTCGTGGTCGAGCAGGTCGTGGAAGGCCAGCTCGGCGACCAGACGCACGCCGTGCACCACCACCACGTCCTCGAACTTCTCGTAGGTTTCGGGGTCGCGCACGATGCTGAGGTAGGGCGCCAGGCCGGTGCCCGTGCCCAGCAGGTACAGACGCTTGCCAGGCAGCAGGTAATCGGTCAACAGCGTGCCGGTGGGCTTCTTGCCGACGATGATGGTGTCGCCCACCTGGATGTGCTGCAGGCGGCTGGTCAGCGGGCCGTCGGGCACCTTGATGCTGAGGAACTCGAGGTGGTCTTCGTGGTTCGCGCTGGCGATGCTGTAGGCGCGCAGCAGCGGTTTGCCATCGACGCGCAGGCCGATCATCGTGAAGTGGCCGTTGGAAAAGCGCAGCGCCGGGTCGCGCGTGGTGGTGAAGCTGAAGAGGCGGTCGGTCCAGTGGTGGACGCTCAGTACGGTTTCTTCGAGGAAGGCACTCATGGGGGTGCAGGTCTGCGGTGCAGTGTTTGGGAGTGCCTCGAGTTTACCCAGGGGGCTGGCGCGGCGTTGACAGGGGCATGCTGCCTGCGCGCGGGTACACGGGTACAGTCGCGGCCTTCCGCAACAGACCTGTACTTCATGGCCACCGTGCGTCACCCCAGGGCAGTCGGCTGATGCTGGACGTGCTGGTCATCGGCGGCGGCAATGCCGCCTTGTGCGCAGCCCTGGTGGCGCGCGAAGCGGGCGCATCGGTGCTGCTGCTGGAAGCTGCGCCACGCGACTGGCGCGGTGGCAACAGCATGCACACGCGCAACATCCGCTGCAGCCACGACGCGCCGCAGGACGTGCTGACCGAGGCTTATCCCGAGGAAGAGTTCTGGCAGGACCTGCTGAAGGTGACCGGCGGCCTGACCACCGAAGCGCTGACCCGTCGCGTGATCCGCGACAGCGCCACCTGCCGCAGCTGGATGCGCCGCCACGGCGTGCACTTCCAGCCCTCGCTGTCGGGCACGCTGCACCTCAGCCGCACGAATGCCTTCTTCATGGGCGGCGGCAAGGCGCTGGTCAATGCCTACTACCGCAGCGCCGAGGCGCTGGGTGTGGCGCTGCGCTACGACGCGGCCGTCGAGCGGCTGGAATTCGACGGCAGCCGCTTCGTCGCCGCGCAGTTGGTCGGCGGTGTACGCATCGCCGCGCGCAGTTGCGTCGTCGCCAGCGGCGGCTTCGAGTCCAACCGCGAATGGCTGCGCGAGGCCTGGGGCTGCAACGAACGGGGCGAGTGGCCGGCCGACAACTTTGCCATCCGCGGCACGCGCTACAACCAGGGCGTGCTGCTGAAGGACCTGCTGGCGCAGGGCGCCGACCGCATCGGCGACCCGACGCAGGCCCACATGGTGGCCATCGACGCGCGGGCGCCCTTGTACGACGGCGGCATCGTGACGCGGGTCGACTGCGTGTCGCTGGGCATCATGGTCAACCAGGCCGGCGAGCGCTTCGACGACGAAGGCGAAGACTTCTGGCCCAAGCGCTATGCCATCTGGGGCCGCCTGGTGGCGCTGCAGGCCGGGCAGATCGGCCACAGCATCATCGATGCCAAGGCCGTCGGCCGCTTCATGCCGCCGGTGTTCAAGGGCGTGCAGGCCGACACCCTGCCGCAACTGGCGCAACAACTGGGCTTGCCCGAAACGGCTTTCATGCAGACCGTGAACGACTACAACGCCGCCTGCCGGGTGGGCACTTTCGACCACGCGGTGCTGGACGACTGCGCCACCGTGGGCCTGACGCCGCCCAAGACGCACTGGGCGCGGCCCATCGATACGGCGCCCTTCTTCGGCTACACGCTCAAGCCCGGCGTGACCTTCACCTACCTGGGCGTGAAGGTGGACGAGCGCGCCGCGGTGCACTTTGCCGGGCAGCCCAGCGCCAACCTGTACGCGGCCGGTGAAGTGATGGCCGGCAACGTGCTGGGCAAGGGCTACACGGCGGGTGTGGGCATGACCATCGGCACGGTGTTCGGGCGCATTGCCGGGGCCTCTGCCGCTGCCGCAGCCAGGGCCAGCGCATGAAGGTGCTGGAATCGCTGATCGCCGAGGCCGAGGTCGCCCGCGTGCTGCAGATCTGCAATGCCTGCCGCTATTGCGAAGGCTTTTGCGCGGTCTTCCCGGCCATGACGCGGCGGCTGGAATTCCCCAAAGCCGACATCCACTACCTGGCCAACCTGTGCCACAACTGCGGCGCCTGCCTGCACGCTTGCCAGTACGCGCCGCCGCATGAATTTGCCGTCAACGTGCCGCAGGCCCTGGCCCGCGTGCGGCTGCACACCTACGCGCAGTACGCGTGGCCGGCGGGCGTCGGGCGGCTGTACCAGCGCAACGGCCTGGTGCTGGCGGTCGCGGTCTGGCTGGGACTGGCCTTTTTCCTGATCCTGGCGATGGCCTTGAAAGGGTCGTCCAGCGGCAGCGGCTTCTACGCTGTCTTCCCGCACGGGCTGATGGCCGGCCTGTTCGCGCCGGTCTTCGGCTATGCCTTGCTGGCACTGGGCCTGGGCGTGGCGCGGTTCTGGCGCGACGAAGACCCGGGTGCCGCCAGCGCACCGGCGGTGCAGGAAGCCACCGTCAACGTGCTGAAATTGACCTACCTGGACGGCGGTCACGGCCAAGGCTGCAACAACGACGACGACCGCTGGTCGCAGGCCCGCCGCCACGCCCACCACGCCACCTTCTACGGCTTCGGGCTGTGCTTCGCGGCGACCAGCGTGGCCACGGTCTACCACTACGTTTTCGGCTGGGTCGCGCCCTATGGCTGGACCAGCCTGCCCAAGCTGCTGGGCACGCTGGGTGGCATCGGTCTGATCGTCGGGCCGCTGGGTCTGGCCTGGTTGAATGTCCAGCGCGACCCGCGCCAGGGCGACGCTGCGCAGAAGCCGCTGGACCTGGGCTTCATCGCGCTGCTGCTGGGCATCAGCGCCAGCGGCCTGCTGCTGGCGCTGACGCGCTGGCCGCTGCTGGCACCGGCCATGCCGCTCTTGCTGTGCCTGCATCTGGGCGCCGTGATGGCGCTCTTCCTGACCATGCCCTACAGCAAGTTCGCTCATGGTTTTTACCGGGGTGCCGCGCTGCTGAAATGGTCCGTTGAACGCCGGCTGCCGACTACATTGCGGCTGGGTTCCGAATAGCCTATGCGAAGCAGGGAGTACAGCCATGACCAACATCCACCGCCGCCAACTCATCAAGGCCGCGGGCGCCGCCGCTGGCAGCATCGCGCTGCCGCGCCTGGCCTACGCCCAGGCCTTCCCCAACAAGCCGATCCGCTACATCTGCCCCTGGCCGGCGGGTGGCAGCACCGACGCGGTGATCCGGGCACTGGCTGAGAGCGCGGCCAAGATCCTGGGCCAGACCGTCATCGTCGACAACAAGCCCGGGGCTGGCGGCATGCTGGGCGCGAATGAACTGGTCAATGCCAAGCCCGACGGCTACACGCTGAGCCAGTTGCCGCACGGCGTGTTCCGCATCCCGCACATGCAGAAGACGCAGTTCGACACCACCAAGGACTTCACCTGGATCGCCTGCCTCACCGGCTACACCTTCGGCCTGGTGGTGCGCGCCGACTCGCCGCACAAGGGCATCAAGGACGTCGTCGAGTGGGCCAAGGCGCACCCCGGCGAGTTCACCTACGGCAGCACCGGCATCGGCACCAGCCCGCACCTGGCGGTCGAGGAATTCGCCCAGCGCGCCGGCATCAAGCTGAACCACGTGCCCTTCAAGGGCAACGCCGACAACATGCAGGCCATCCTGGGCGGCCACACCATGGCCGCCAGCGACGCCACGGGCTGGGGCCCGATGGTGGAAAGCGGCAAGCTGCGCCTGCTGGCCACCTACGGCAGCAAGCGCACCAAGCGCTGGCCCACGGTGCCCACGCTGGACGAACTGGGCTACCAGACCGTCAGCGATTCGCCCTTCGGCGTCTGCGGCCCCAAGGGCATGGACGCCGGCCTGACGCGCACCCTGCACGACGCTTTTCGGAAGACGCTGGACGACCCGAACGTGCAGGCCAGCTTCGACAAGTACGACCAGACGGTGATCTACATGAACACCGAGACCTACACCAAGTTCGCGCGCGACAGCTTCGTCGCCGAGAAGGCCACCATCGAGCGCCTGGGCCTGGCGAACAAGGCTTGATGCGGTCGGCCGCTGCAGCACACCGCCTTCTGTCAGCCTGATGGGCTTGCCTGCAACGCCATGAAACCCAGCCTCGTCCCGACACGCCGGCAGTGCATGCGCTGGGCCGGGGCCTGGGCCGCTGCAGGCGCCAGCCCCATGGTCTGGGGGCAGACCCCGAAGCCGCTGCGCCTGATCGTGCCCTTCACGCCCGGCGGCAGCACCGACATCCTGGCCCGCGCCATCGCGCCCAAGCTGGCGGCTGCGCTGGGCACCACCGTGTTCATCGACAACAAGCCCGGCGCCGGCGGTTCGCTGGGGGCGGCCGAAGCCGCCAAGGCCGAGCCCGACGGCAACACCCTGCTGATGGGCCACATCGGCACGCTGGCCGTCAACCCGGCGCTGTACTCCAAGCTGGCCTACGACCCGGTGAGGAGCTTCGTGCCCGTGGCCTGGGTGGCGCGGGTGCCCAATGTGCTGGTGGTGCCGGCTGCATCGCCGGCGAAAAACTTCCCCGACTTCATCGCGATGGTCAAGGCGCGCCCCGGCCAGTTCAGCTTCTCGTCGGGCGGCAACGGCAGCGCTGCCCACATCACCTTCGAATACCTGAAGCTGCGCGCCGGCCTGTTCCTGCTGCACATCCCCTACCGCGGCACCGCGCCGTCGGTCACCGACCTGATCGCCGGCCAGGTCGACGCCACCTTCACCGGCGCCCCGGCCGTGCTGCCGCATCTGAAGAGCGGTCGCCTGCGCGCCCTGGCCGTGTCCAGCACGCAGCGCATCGCGGCCCTGCCCGATGTGCCCACCGTGGCCGAAAGCGGCTACCCCGGTTTCGAGGCCGACCAGTGGTACGGCGTGGTGGCCCCGGCCGGCGCGCCGGCGGCGGTGGTGGCGCGCCTGAACGCCGAGATCAACAAGGCGCTGGCGCTGCCCGACGTGGCCCAGCAACTGGCCCTGGAGGGCGCGGTGCCCATGCCGGGCACCCCGCAGGCCTTCGCCGCGCTGATCCAGCGCGAATTGCCGCGCTGGGCCCAGGTGGTCAAGGCCGGCAATGTCAAACCCGAATGAACATGAAGCCGTCATGACACTGCAGCGCCGCACCCTGTTGAGCCTGGCCGCTGCGGCCTGCGCCACGCCGCTGCCGGCGCCCCTGCGCGCGCAGACGAACTTCCCCAACCGCCCCATCACGCTGCTGGTGCCCTTCGGCCCGGGCGGCATCGCCGACCTGACGGCCCGCGCCGTTGCCGAAGGCATGGCCAAGGCGCTGGGCCAGGCGGTCGTCGTGGACAACCGCCCCAGCGCAGGCAGCATCGTCGCCAGTCTGGCGGTGGCCACGGCCCGGCCCGACGGCCACACCCTGCTGCTGATGAGCAACGGCCATGCGGTCAGCGCCGGGCTGATCAGGAAGCTGCCCTACGACACGCTGAAGGCCTTCGCGCCCATCACCACGCTGGGCTTTTTCGACCTGGGCATCTTCGTGGCGGCCGGCTCGCGCTTTGCCACGCTGGGCGACGCGGTGGCCTTGGCCAAGGCCAACCCGGGCCAGCTGAACGTGGGCTGCATCGCGGTGGGCAGCACCCAGCACCTGGCGGTGAAGCTGTTCGAGACAGTGGCCGGTGTCGACGTGCTGGCCGTGCCCTACAAGGCCTCGCCGGCGGTGCTGACGGCGCTGCTGTCCAAGGAAATCGACTTGGCCTTCGAGATCGTCGGGCCCATGCTGCCGCATGTGTCCGGCGGCACGGTGAAAGCACTGGCCGTCACGTCGGGTCTGCGCAACCCGGCCCTGCCCGACGTGCCCACCGTGGCCCAGGCGGGCATCGCCGGCTACGACGTGGCCAGCTGGAACGCCCTGGCCGCGCCGGCCGGCACGCCGGCCGCGGTGATCGAGCGCCTGGGTGCCGCCGCGCGCGAGGCGCTGGCCGCGCCCGCCACCCGCGACAAGATGGCCCGCCTCGGCATGCGCCTGCAGGGCAGCACGCCAGCGCAATTGCAGGCCCTGCTGACGGCCGAGGTGCAGCGCTGGGCGGCCGTGATCCGCGCGGCGAAAATCGAAGCGGAATAATCGGCCGCTGGCCTGACGCGCTCCGAGCCTGTCGCAGTGCCCGGGCGGGCCTGGTCGGGCTGAGCTTGTGTGCGGCCAGCCCTTGAAAACAGCCACGCCGGCCCCACCGTCTAGCCCTGCTCGCGGCGGGTCGCAGCCCTCCTTCCTCCTCATTTCACCACCCAGAAAAGCTCCATGGACAAGCAAACCCTGTCATTCCAGGCCGAGGTCAAACAGATCCTGCACCTCGTCACCCACAGCCTGTACAGCAACAAGGAAATCTTCCTGCGCGAGCTGGTTTCCAACGCGTCCGACGCCTGCGACAAGCTGCGCTTCGAGGCGCTGGACAACGCCGAACTGCTGGAAGATGCGCCCGAACTGCAGGTGCGCGTCTGGTACGACGAGGCTGCCAAGACCATCACCATCCGCGACAACGGCATCGGCATGACGGCGCAAGAGGCCGTCTCGCACCTGGGCACCATCGCCAAGAGCGGCACGCGCGAATTCATGGCCAGCCTGGAAGGCGACAAGAAGAAGGATGCCAACCTCATCGGCCAGTTCGGCGTGGGCTTCTACAGCGGCTTCATCGTTGCCGAGCGCATGACGGTCGAAACCCGCCGCGCCGGCGCCTTTGCCGCCGACGGCGTGCGCTGGTCCAGCGAAGGCACGGGCGACTTCGAGGTCGAAACCATCCACCGCCCCGAACGCGGCACCGACGTCATCCTGCACCTGCGTGACGGCGAGGAAGAGTTCCTCTCGCAGTGGAAGCTGAAGTCCATCATCAGCAAGTACAGCGATCACATCAGCCTGCCGGTGCTGATGGCCAAGCAGCAGTGGGACGAAGAGAAGAAGGAACAGGTCACGACCGACGAGTGGGAACCGGTGAACAAGGCCGCCGCGCTGTGGGCGCGCCCCAAGAGCGACATCACCGACGCGCAGTACCAGGCGTTCTACAAGCAGATCAGCTACGACCAGGACGCGCCGCTGGCCTACACGCACAACCGCGTCGAGGGCCGCACCGAATACACGCAGCTGCTCTACGTGCCGGCCAAGGCGCCTTTCGACCTGTGGAACCGCGACAAGCGCGGCGGCGTGAAGCTGTACGTGAAGCGCGTCTTCATCATGGACGACGCCGAAGCGCTGATGCCGGTCTACCTGCGCTTCGTCAAGGGCGTGATCGACAGCGCCGACCTGCCGCTCAACGTCAGCCGCGAACTGCTGCAGGAAAGCCGCGACGTCAAGGCCATCCGCGAAGGCAGCACGAAGAAGGTGCTGGGCATGCTGGAAAGCGTGGCCCAAAGCGACGATCCGCTGGAGAAGGGCAAGTACGCCGCCTTCTGGGAACAGTTCGGCGCGGTGCTGAAGGAAGGCATCGGCGAAGACCAGGGCAACCAGGAACGCCTGGCCAAGCTGCTGCGCTTCGCCAGCACCACGGCCGACAGCGGCGTCAGCTTTGCCGATTACGTCGGCCGCATGAAAGACGGCCAGGAGGCGGTCTTCTACATCACCGCCGACACCCTGGCCGGCGCCAAGAGCAGCCCGCAGCTGGAGATCTTCCGCAAGAAGGGCATCGAGGTGCTGCTGCTGACCGACCGCGTCGACGAATGGATGCTGCAGCACCTCTACGAGTTCGACGGCAAGCCGCTGCAGAGCGTGGCCAAGGGCGGCGTCGACCTGGGCAAGCTGCAGGACGAGGACGAGAAGAAGCAGGCCGAGGCCACGTCCGAGGCCTTCAAGCCGATGCTGGAAAAGCTGCAGGCCGCGCTGAAAGACCGCGCCAAGGACGTGCGCACCACAACGCGGCTGGTCGATTCACCGGCCTGCATCGTGGTCGACGAGGGCGACATGAGTTCGCACCTGGCGCGCCTGCTGAAGCAGTCGGGGCAGGCGGCACCCAAGGGCATGCCGATCCTGGAAGTCAACCCGGCGCACGGGCTGCTGAAGCGGCTGGAGGTCACGTCCGAAGCGTCCTTCGACGATTTGGCGCAGATCATCTTCGACCAGGCCTTGCTGGCTGAAGGGGGCCAGCTCGAAGACCCGGCCGCCTATGTGCAGCGCGTCAACCGGCTGCTGACGGCCTGATCGGGCCGGCCTGACGGCGCCACGGCTTCACGAGAAGCCGTCGCCGTCGAAGGGTTTGTCGTCGAGCGCGGCCCAGCGTGCCGGCGCGCTGCCGTAGCGGGCGATGGCGGCGGCTTCGGCCATCGCTTCGATCTGTTCGCGCAGTTGCGCGGTCTGCTGCGACCAGTAGGCCGCGCTGCCGAAGAAGGGGAAGTTCAGCGGGAAGGTCGGGTCGTCCCAGCGCGCGGCCAGCCAGGCGCTGTGGCGCAGCATGCGCAGGGTGCGCAGCGGCTCGATCAGCGCGCGTTCGCGGTCGTCGAATTCGCTGAACTGTTCGTAGCCTTCGAGCAGCGTGTTCAGCTGCTGCGCCATCGTCGCGTGGTCGCCCGAGACCAGCATCCACAGGTCCTGCACGGCGGGGCCCTGCATGGCGTCGTCCAGGTCCACCACATGCGGTGAGCCGTCCCGCCACAGCACATTGCCCAGGTGGCAGTCGCCGTGCAGGCGCAGCGTGGCCAGCGGGGCGGCGGCGTCGAAGGCGGCTTCCACGGCATCCAGCGCGCGTTCGCAGGCGTCGCGCCAGGCGGCGAGCTGCGTGTCGGGCACGAAGCCGCCATCGACCAGCAAGGCCAGCGCGCGCCGGCCATCGACCCGCGCATTCAGGTGGTGGCGGTGCACGAAAGGCTGGCGGCGCCCGACGGCGTGCAGGCGGCCGATGAAACGCCCGAGCTGGCGCAGCGCCGCCGGGTCTTCCAGCTCGGGTTCGCGGCCGGCACAGCGGCGCGCCACGGTGTAGCGGTGGGCGCCGGTGGGCGTGTCCAGGCAGGCCAGGGTCGGCGGGCTGCCCAGCAGGCGCAGGCCCGGCCTGTCGTCGAGTGCGCGCAGCACCAGAGGCGGCACCACCGGCACCTCGGCGGCGGCCAGTTCCAGGGCGTAGGCGTGTTCTTCGACGATCTGTGCGTCGCTACAGCGGCCGGGCCGGTAGAACTTCGCGACGACGGCCTCGTGGCCCGCTTCGGCGTCTTCGAGTAAGACCTGGAAGACGCGGTTTTCGTAGGAGTTGAGCTGCAGCACGCGCCCGTCGCCGCGCAAGCCCACCGCGTCCAGTGCGTCCAGGACTTGCTGCGGGTCAAGGTTGGCGTAATTCACTCGGCGATGAGGATATCAGCGCCTGCGACTTCATCCGGTAGTCCAGCTCGGCAGCCTGGTGTCCGAGCATCTCCTGGATCTGCGAGCCCAGCGTGTCGGCCGCCAGCGGCAGCGTGGCGATGGCATCGCCGCCATCGAAAGACAGCTCGGCGCCCGCCCGCCTCACGATGGCCAGCATCGGGGCGTTGTCTCTGGCGGTGTGGATGATGAGCCGGGTGATGCCGCGGTTGCGCGCCAGGGTGATCGCATGCTCGAAGAGCAGGGCGCCGATGCCGCAGCCGCGCACAGCCGGCAGCACCGAGATGCCGAACTCGGCCACGCCGCCCTGGGGCTGAAAGGCCAGGTGGACCATGGCGACCAGTTTCAGCCGGCGGTCGAAGACGCCGAACAGGGCATCGGCGTCGAAATCCATCTGCCCGACATAGCGCTGGATGCGCTCGTTGCTGGCCGGGTGGCCGAAGCGCCGGGCGCGGTCGGCGTCGTCCAGGGCCTGCAGGTGCAGGCTCACCCGCGCGCGATGACGGCAGGCCAGGGTGCGGATGGGCACCCAGCTGCGCGGGGTGTTCATCGGCACGGCGCCGGGGGTGGCGACGCCGTTCAGGTCAGGCTCAGGGTCCATGGGTGCTTTCAAGCGGTGGAGGCCCATGGTAGGCGGTCAATAGAGGGTTTACCCTCAAGTGATGGACTTTGCCACACGGCGCAAGGCCAGCGCGGCCTGGAGCCCTGGGTCTGGTTGCAATAGGCTGGTTCGGGATATACTCAAAGGCTGCTCCCGATTTCGGCCGGGGACAGCGTTGCCGCAGTCCCGTACAGACCCAGATGGGGAGGCGGGGATGCAACCTGCGAGGCCGCCCTCAACGAGCGGCGCCAAGGGGTGGCGGCGAAGTCATTGCGATCAGCCGATGGACTCGCGCGCTCAAGCCGCCACAGGTGGACGGCGCGCAAAAGGAAAGACCCTCATGAAGACCTTCAGCGCCAAGCCGGCCGAAGTGACGCATGAATGGTTTGTGATTGACGCCACCGACAAGGTGCTCGGTCGTGTTGCCAGCGAAGCAGCACGCCGTTTGCGCGGCAAGCACAAAGCCATTTACACGCCTCACGTCGATACCGGTGATTTCATCATCGTCGTCAATGCCGACAAGCTTCGTGTCACCGGCGCCAAAGCCACTGACAAGATCTACTACCGGCACTCGGGCTACCCCGGCGGCATCACCGCCACTCCCTTCAAGGACATGCAGGCCAAGCACCCCGGCCGCGCGCTCGAGAAGGCCGTCAAAGGCATGCTCCCCAAGGGCCCGCTGGGATACGCGATGGTCAAGAAGCTGAAGGTCTATGCCGGTGACACCCACCCGCACACCGCCCAGCAACCCAAACCGCTTGAGTTTTGAGGACGCAGCAATGATCGGACTTTGGAACTACGGCACCGGCCGCCGCAAGTCGAGCGTGGCACGCGTCTTTATCAAGAAGGGCAGCGGCAACATCGTCATCAACGGCAAGACCATCGATGACTATTTCGGTCGTCAGACCTCGATCATGATCGTGCGCCAGCCTTTGCTGCTCACGGGCAACAACGAGTCTTTCGACATCAAGATCAACGTGCACGGCGGCGGTGAATCCGGCCAGGCCGGCGCGGTGCGCCACGGCATCACCCGGGCGCTGATCGACTACGACACGGCACTCAAGCCCGACTTGAGCCGCGCCGGTTTCGTGACGCGCGATGCGCGCGAAGTGGAACGCAAGAAGGTCGGTCTGCACGGCGCTCGTCGCCGGAAGCAGTTCAGCAAGCGCTGACCATCGATGCGGGGCGCTCAGGCGCCCCGTTTTGTTTTCGTGGTCTGCCAAAGACTGCACCAGCCGGGGTGCCATCGCCCGGGCTGGGTGCATTGCGCCGTCTCTGACGGTACAGTGTGTGCGTTGCGGTTTCCAGCGAGCCGACGCTTTCCATCAGGAGCTTCCCATGAACGCCGTTGCCGAACAGCCTGCCCCCGCCCTTGACGACATGCCGCCGCCGCTGGTCTTCACCGACAGCGCCGCCGCCAAGGTCAAGGACCTGGTCGATGAAGAGGGCAACCCGGACCTGAAGTTGCGCGTCTTCGTGCAAGGCGGCGGCTGCTCGGGCTTCCAGTACGGCTTCACCTTCGATGAAGTCGTCAACGAAGACGACACCCAGATGAACAAGAACGGCGTGACGCTGCTGATCGATGCGATGAGCCTGCAGTACCTCGGCGGCGCCGAGATCGACTACAAGGAAGACCTGCAAGGCGCGCAGTTCGTGATCAAGAACCCGAACGCCACGACCACCTGCGGTTGCGGCTCGTCGTTCTCGGTCTGACATCGACCGCCCGGCCGCCGGTCAGGCGGTCTCGGGCAAGCCGGCTTCAGGCCGGGTAGAGCGCACCCAGCATGCGCTCACCGCGCGCGCCAGTGACGGCCGGCAGACTGCCCGGGCGCCGGGCCAGGTGGGCCCAGGCCAACCAGGCGAAGGCCAGCGCCTCGACCTGATCCGGTGGCACGCCGTGGGTCGCGCTGGTGCTGACCGCCACGCCGCTGCCCAGATGGTGGCTCAGGCGCTGCAGCAGGTGGCTGTTGTAGGCCCCGCCGCCGCAGACGATCAAGTCCTGCAGGGCAGCCTCATCGCGCGCCAGCGCATCGTTGACCGTGCGCGCTGTCAACTCGGCCAGCGTGGCCATGACATCGGCTGCCGGCCAGGCAGCGCCCGCCAGGCGGGCATCCAGCCAGGCCGCGTCGAACAGATCGCGGCCCGTGCTCTTGGGTGGCCGGCGGGCGAAGAAGGGTTCGGCCAGCAGGGCCGTCAACAGGCTGGGGACGAGCTGCCCCGACGCGGCCCAAGTACCGCTGGCGTCGTAGGCCAGCCCGCGTTGGCGCTGGCACCACAGGTCCATCAGCATATTGCCCGGTCCGGTGTCATAGCCGTGCACCGAGCCCTCGCTGCCCAGCACCGTCAGGTTGGCGATGCCGCCCAGATTCAGCACCGCGACGCCGCGGCCGGGCCGGGCGAATCGCGCCGCGTGGAAAGCCGGCACCAGGGGCGCGCCTTCCCCGCCGGCTGCCACATCGCGGCTGCGGAAATCGCAGACCACGGCGATGCCCGACTGCTCGGCCAGGCTGGCCCCGTTCATCAGTTGCAGGGTGTAGCCGTGGCGGCCGAAGTCACGCGGGCGGTGGCGCACCGTCTGGCCATGGGCGCCGATGGCCGACACCTGCTGTGCGCCGATGCCGCCTCGCCGCAGGAGTTCGGCCACCACGCTGGCATAGCCGTCCATCAGGCCGTGGGTGGCCAGCGCGGCGCGGTGCAACTCGTCGGGGCCGGTGGTGTTCAGGGCCAGCAGTTCGCTGCGCAGGGTCGGCAGCAGCGGCTGGTGGACGTGCACCCGGACTGCTGCCGTCGCACCGTTGTCGGCCATCTCAGCCAGCACGCCGTCGACCCCGTCGAGCGAGGTGCCGGACATCAGCCCGATGAACCAGGCCACGCCGGGCCTTGCGCTATTCGACGCGGGCGCGCCGGCTGCTCAAGGTTTCGGCCACGTCGAGCTTGGTCTGCACGCTGCGCACCACGTCGCCGAAGCGGGCGCGGGCACTGGCATCGAGGGGCACGGTTTCCGAGGCCTTGGCCACGCGCAGCGGGTCCTGGTGCTGGTTGCCGACCCGGAACTCGAAGTGCAGATGCGGCCCGGTGGCCCAGCCCGTCTGCCCGACCGCGCCCAGCCGCTGACCTTGCTCGGCGCGCTGCCCCCGGCGCACATCGATGCGGCTGAGGTGGGCATACAGGGTGCTGCGGTTGTTGCCGTGCATGATTTCCACGACGTTACCGTAGCCGCTGCGCCAGCCCGCAAAATCGACCACACCGTCGCCCACCGCCCGCACCGGCGTGCCCTGTGGCGCACCGTAATCGACGCCGTTGTGCTGGCGCCAGGTCTGCATCAAGGGGTGCATGCGCATGGCGAAGCCCGAGGTGATGCGCGAGAACGCCATCGGGCTGGCCAGGAAGGTGCGGCGCTTGCTGCGGCCGTCCACCCCGTAATAGCCGCCGCGGCCATCGGCAGCGGCAAACCAGACCGCCTTGTAACTCTTGCCGCCGTTGACGAACTCGGCAGCCGCCACACGCCCGGCGCCTTCGTTCCAGGCGACAGGCTCGCCGTCGGCCGTCAGCGCTTCATAGACGACACTGAAAGTGTCGCCCTGGCGCAGTTGGCGGTGGAAGTCGAGGTCGGTGGAAAAAATCTCGGTCAACTGGCCGGCCACGCCCTCGGGCAGGCCCGACTCGTCGGTGGCGGCGAACAGCGTGCTGCGGATGGTGCCGCTGGCCAGGCGCATCTGGCTGCCATAGGCCACGGTGGCGGTGCGCGACACCCAGCGCCCGCCTTCGTGCGACAGCGCCAGCCGCGTGAAATGGGTCTTCAGCTGCTCGGGCTTGTCCGACGGAAACCGCGCCACCAGCGACTCGAGCTGACCGCCGGCGTCGAACTGCGCCTGCACCATCTTGCCGCCGCGGCCGCTCAGCAGCTGGCGTGCCGTCAAGTCGGTGCGCACAAAGGCCGCCGCGACCGGGTCGTTCACGCCCAGGCGGGCGAGCAGGGACACGGCGGTATCGGTGCCGCGGGTGATGTCGCTGCGGTTCAAGGTGATGCCGTGGGCTGCCAGCTCGGTGAGCTGCTGGGCCATGCCCTGGGGCTCGACCAGCTCGGAAACCAGGCGTTGCGCCACGGGCGTGGCGTCGGTCACCAGCGGTGCCACGGCGACGGCCGTCAGTGCGAAGCCGGTGAGTGCCACCACCGCCGCGGCTACCAGCCCCAGGCGGTGGCGCTGGCTGAAGGACGCCAACTCTTGCAATACGGGTTCTGTGTCGAAGTTCAAGGCCGTGGGTCTGTCTGTGTGATCGGGGCCCAGGCACGGCGGCATGAGCGGTAGGTCGGCATGACAGCGGGCCTTGCAGGCCGGCATGGACCGGACTGATGAGGGGGAACCGTCCTCTAGAATCTGTCGCTTGCGGGGCCCCTAGGGCCCGCGATGCGCCGTTGCGGTACTTCATGCACAGGGCGTGCCAAGTATAGCCAAGCCCCCGCCAGCGGGGGGCCACCAAAACCCTGAAGAACGCACCATGTCCACCTCCGCGGCGCAGCCGAGTGCCCCCGTCTTCCCCGTCACCGACCGTGTTCGCGAGGCGCTGGCCATTTCGTTGCGGGGCTGTGACGAACTGCTGCCGGAAGCCGAATGGCTGAAGAAACTGGCCCGTTCCGAAGCCACGGGCACGCCTCTGCGCATCAAGTTGGGGCTGGATCCGACAGCGCCCGACATCCACATCGGTCACACCGTGGTCCTGAACAAGATGCGCCAGTTGCAGGACCTGGGGCATACCGTGATCTTTCTCATCGGCGACTTCACGTCGATGATCGGCGACCCTTCAGGCCGCAACGCCACGCGCCCGCCGCTGACCCGCGAGCAGATCGAGGCCAACGCCCAGACCTACTACGCCCAGGCCAGCCTGGTGCTCGACCCGGCGCGCACCGAGATCCGCTACAACAGCGAATGGAGCGACCCCCTGGGCGCCCGCGGCATGATCCAGCTGGCCGCCAAGTACACGGTGGCGCGCATGCTCGAGCGCGACGACTTCACCAAGCGCTTTCAGTCGAACACGCCGATTTCTGTCCATGAGTTGCTGTACCCGCTGATGCAGGGCTACGACTCGGTGGCATTGAGAAGCGACCTGGAACTGGGCGGCACCGACCAGAAGTTCAACCTGCTGGTGGGCCGCTCACTGCAAAGCGAATACGGGCAGGAGCCGCAGTGCATCCTGACCATGCCTTTGCTGGAAGGGCTGGACGGCATCGAGAAGATGTCCAAGTCCAAGAACAACTACGTGGCCATCACCGACCCGGCGAACACGATGTTCGCCAAGGTGCTGTCGATCAGCGACGTGGCGATGTGGAAGTGGTACACGCTGCTGAGCTTGCGCAGTGAAGCCGAGATCGCCACCTTGAAGGCCGAGGTGCAGGGCGGGCGCAACCCCAAGGACGCCAAGGTGCTGCTGGCCAAGGAAATCACCGCGCGCTTTCACAGCGCGGCGGCGGCCGACGCGGCCGAGCAGGACTTCAACCAGCGCGCCCGCGGCGGCATCCCCGACGAGATGCCCGATGTCGCCTTGAGTGGTGCGCCCATGGCCATCGCTGCGCTGCTGAAGGCTGCCAGCCTGGTGCCCAGCAGCAGCGAGGGCTTGCGCATGGTCGAGCAGGGCGGCGTGCGGATCGACGGTGTGGTCATCAGCGACAAGGGCCTGAAGGTCGAGGCGGGCACCGTGGTGCTGCAAGTCGGCAAGCGCAAGTTCGCGCGGGTCACGCTAACGCCGTGAACTGAGCGTCAGAAGGCCTGGACCAAGCCCGCAGCCGCGGAACCGGCTTTGCCGGGCCGCTGATGGAGCATCCTCCTCGGAGGGCAGCGAGCGCCAACGAGCCTGGGGGCTCTCAGTCTGCATATTGCCCTGCTGCTTTGATGGCCGGGCCCCACTTGTTGATCTCCGCCTCGACGAACTTCTTGTGCTCGACCGGGCTCAGGCGGGCGTCGGTGATGACCACCGCGCCCATGGATTCTTCGCGCTTGATGAACTCGGGGTCCTTGAGCGCCGCGCGCAGGGCCGTGTTGAGCTGCTCGACCACCGCCTTCGGTGTGCCCTTGGGTGCGTACATGCCGTGCCAGATGGTGACGTTGAAGCCCTTCAGACCTTGCGAATCCAAGGTCGGCAGTTTGGCCAGCGCGGGGGTGGTCAGCGGCTTCAAGGTGGTGACGCCGTAAGCGCGCACCTTGCCGCCTTCGATCTGGCTGCTGGTGTTGGTGGTCTGGTCGCACATCAGGTCGACCTGGCCGCCGAGCAGGTCGGTCATGGCCGGGGCCGTGCCCTTGTACGGCACGGTGGTCATGTCCACGCCCATCGCCTGCTGGAACAGCAGGCCGCACAGGTGCGAAGCGGCGCCCAGGCCGGCGTTGGCCAGGTTGATCTTGCCCTTGTTGGCGTCGACCCACTTGCGCAGTTCGGCGAAGTTGGCGGCGGGCAGCGTGGGGCGGCCGATCAGCGTCATCGGCACGTCGTTGACCATGCCCAGGTACTCGAAGTCGTCGAGCGTCTTGTAGGGCATGTTGCGGTACAGGGCCGGCGCGGTGGACATGCCGGCATGGTGCAGCAGCAGCGTGTAGCCGTCAGGCGCGGCCTTGGCCACCTTGGCTGCACCCAGCGTGCCGCCGGCACCGCCGACGTTTTCGATGATCACCGTCTGGTTGTTCAGGTTCTTGCGCAGCACCTCGGCCAGGTCCCGGGCGACCTTGTCGGTCGGGCCACCGGCGGCAAAAGGCACCACCAGGGTGATCGGCTTGTCGGGATACGCGAGCGCCACAGAGGACACCAAGGCCGCAGCGGCGGCCAGCACGAACTTCTGCATGTCGAAACTCCGAAGGGGTAGACCCGGGGCGTCCATGCTAGGCCGGCGACCTGTCCGTGCCGCGCGGAAACTACGTATCCGCCGGCGCCGCAAGGCGCCGTGCGCTCAGCCGATGGCGCGGAGGTCCTCGATGACCCGGCCGTCGTTGGGCAGGCTGCCCGGCATCAGCACGGCCACCTCGGCCCGCAGCTTGGTCACATCGCGCAGCGACTGCGCTACGGCCGCCACCAGGCCTTCGGGCGCGCCCTGACATTCGATGCGCAAGGTCATGCGGTCATGGGCCATTTCGCCTTCGACGACCAGCCGGGCCCTGCTGATTTCGGGGTGGCGCCTCAGCACCTCGGCCACCTGCGCGGGGTGCACGAACATGCCCCTCACTTTGGCCGTTTGGTCGGCGCGGCCCAGCCAGCCCTTGATGCGTGCGTTCGTGCGGCCGGTGGGGCAGGGGCCCGGCAGCACGGCGCTGAGATCGCCGGTGCCGAAGCGCAGCAGGGGGTAGTCGGGGTTAAGCACGGTGACGACCAGCTCGCCGACCTCGCCATCGGGCAGCACGTCGCCGGTGCCGGGGCGCACGATCTCGACGAGGGCGCCTTCGTCCACGATCAGGCCGGCGCGTGCCGAAGTCTCGTAGGCGATCAGCCCGACATCGGCCGTGGCGTAGCACTGGTAAGCCTGCAGGCCGCGGTCGGCCAGCCAGTCGCGCAAGGCGGCCGGGAACGCTTCGCCGCTGACCAGCGCCTTGCTCAGGCTGGGCAGCGCGACGCCGGTTTCGGCGGCCTTTTCGAACAGGATGCGCAGGAAGCTGGGCGTGCCGGCGTAGGCGTCGGGTTGCAGGTCCTGCATCGCCTGCAATTGCAGCTCGGTGTTGCCGACGCCGCCTGGGAAGACGGTGCAGCCCAAGGCATGGGCGCCGCTTTCCATCATCGATCCGGCTGGCGTCAGGTGGTAGCTGAAGCTGTTGTGCACCAGGTCGCCTACACGAAATCCGGCGGCGAACAGGGCGCGCGCCATGCGCCAGTAGTCGGGCGCATGGCCCTCGGGTTCGTACAAGGCACCCGGCGACTGGAAGACACGGCGTGCCGGGCGCAGCGCGGTGCGGGCGCGCCAGCCCAGCGCCGAGTGCCCGCCGAAGGGGTCGCCGCCCGCCGCGCGGCTGGTCTGCTGCGCTTGCAGCAATTCGCTCTTGCGCGTGACGGGCAGACCGCCCAGCGCGGCGCGCGTGGTGACCTGGTTCGCGTCCACGCCGCCCAGGCGCTGCGCCATCGCCGGCACGGCCAGCGCGGCGCGCACCTGGGCGGGCAAGGCCGCAGCCAGCGCGGCCTCGCGCGCATCGGCGCTGCGCGTTTCCAGTGCATCGAAATACCCGGTACTCATCGCCTCATTCCTCGCGGTCCCAGCGCGCCAGGCGCTGCTTCAATTCATCCAGCCACTTGCGCTGGTCGTGGCCCGAGGCGATGGTCTGGCGGTCCCATTCCGGCGTGATCGCCAGCTTGCGTGCGGTGCGCGCGGCAATCACCGCGCCTTCGATCTGCAACTCGGCCACCCGCTTGCCGCGCTGCTCAAAACCGCTGCCGCGCTCGGCCAGCTTCAGGTCGCGCAACTGGCGCTTCAGCTGCGTCAGCGCGTCTTCGGGTTTGAAAGGCGGCGGTGCGAAGCTGGCGAAGTCGTCGTCGCTCATGACAACCAGCGCTTGCGGCGCTTGTAGCTCTTCACGTCCTTGAAACTCTTGCGGTCGCCACCGCCCATGCCGAGGTAGAACTCCTTCACGTCCTCGTTCTCGCGCAGGTCCTTGGCGGCCCCTTCCATCACGATGCGGCCGCTTTCCAGGATGTAGCCGTGGTCGGCGTAGCGCAGCGCCATGTGGGTGTTCTGCTCGGCCAGCAGGAAGGTGACCTGCTCGCGCTGGTTCAGGTCTTTCACGATCTCGAACACCTCTTCGACGATCTGCGGCGCCAGGCCCATGCTGGGTTCGTCCAGCAGCACCATCTTCGGGTTGGCCATCAGCGCGCGGCCGATGGCGCACATCTGCTGTTCGCCGCCACTGGTGTACGCAGCCTGCGAGCTGCGCCGCGTCTTCAGGCGCGGGAAGTAGGTGTAGACCTTGTCCAGAGTTGCCGCGATGGCCGCCTTGCCGTCCTTGCGCGTGTAGGCGCCTGTCATCAGGTTGTCCTCGATGGACAGGTGGGCGAAGCAGTGCCGGCCCTCCATGACCTGGATCACGCCGCGGTTGACCATTTCCGAGGTCGACAGCTTCTCGATGCGCTCGCCGCGCAGCTCAATGCTGCCCTTGGTGACCTCGCCGCGCTCGCCGGCCAGCAGGTTGCTGACCGCGCGCAGCGTGGTCGTCTTGCCGGCACCGTTGCCGCCCAGCAAGGCCACCACGCCGCCTTCGGGCACCTGCAAAGAGACACCCTTGAGCACCAGAATCACGTGGTTGTAGATGACCTCGATCCCGTTGACGTTCAGAAGGATGTTGCTCATGCCGGTGCCCTTGCTGCCATCAGCTTTGGCAGTCGGCGGGCGTGCGGCGCGTCAGCTTCTTGTCGCCGGCGTACTTGTCGGCGGCGGCCGTGGCCATGGGCTTGATGATCTGCTCATCGGCCTGGTACCACTCGGGCGCGATGGCCCACTTCGCGCCGTCCCAGGTCTGGATGCGCGCCCAGCTCGAACCCATGTGGTCGAAGCACGAGGTGCTGATCGGGCGCATCACGCCGGCGAAGCCCAGGCCGTCGATCTTCTTCTGGTCCAGGGCCAGGTTTTCCAGGCCCCAGCGCACCTGGTCGCCGGTCATGACCTTGCCCTTGCCGAAACGCTCCTGCGCGCGGCGCACGGCCTCGATGCCCATCATCTGGATGATCAGGCCGCGCGTGTACAGCACGCTGCCGACCTCGTCCTTCGGGCCTGTGCCCTGGCCCTTGTCGTGGACGTACTTGATGATGTCCTGGATGACCTTGGGCGAGGTGCCGGACGGGTTCAGTGCCAGTGCGTTGTAGCCCTTGGCGCCGTCGCCGACGTCACGCACATCGGGCTCGGCGCCCGCCCACCACACGCCGTACATCTTGTCGCGCGGGTAGCCCGTGGCCTGGGCTTCCTTCAGCGCGGTGGAGTTCATCACGCCCCAGCCCCACAGCAGCACGTAGTCGGGCTTGTTCTGGCGCACCTGCAGCCAGGCGCTCTTCTGCTCGACACCCGGCGGCGTGACGGGGATCTTCACGAGATCGAAACCGTGCATCTTCGAACGCTCGTCCAGCAGCGCCATCGGCTCGCGGCCGAAGGGCGAGTCGTGATAGACGATGGCGATCTTCTTGCCCTTCAACTTGTCCAGCCCGCCGTTCTGCTTGCCCAGGTGCTGGATGAGGATGTCGGCCGCCGTCCAGTAGCTGCCCATCAGCGGGAAGTTCCACTTGAAGACGCCGCCGTCCTGCGAAGCGGCCAGGCCGTAGCCCAGCGTGATCAGCGGGATCTTGTCGTTGGCCGCGCGGTCGGTCAGCGCGAAGGTGATGCCGGTGGCCTGCGGGTCGAATAGCGTCGCGCCCTTGCCCTTCAGCCGTTCGTAGCACTCCACGCCCTTGTCGGTGGCGGCGTAGGTCGTTTCACATTCCTCGAAGGTGATCTTCACGCCGTTGATGCCGCCGTCGCGGGCGTTGATCATCTTGATGTAGTCCTGCTTGCCGTTGGCCCAGGGCGTGCCGTTGGGCGCGTAGGCCCCGGTGCGGTAGACCAGCAAGGGGAAAAACTGCTCCTTGGCCTGCGCCAGGGCGGCACCGGTGGCGCTGACCAGTGCGGCAGCAGCCACGATCATCGATATGAGTTTCATGTTTGTCTCCATCCGGGTGAAAAAACTGCTTAATGTGGGAAGGGCCAAAGGCGCAGTTTCTCTTTGGCCGTGGACCAGAGGCGGGCGATGCCGTGCGGTTCGACGATGAGGAAGAACACGATCAGCCCGCCGAAGATCATGAAGGTCAGGTGGGCGGCCAGCGCGGTGTCGATGGGGATGCCCAGCCAGTAGGGCAGGGCGTCCAGCACCAGCGGCAGCACGACGATGAAGGCCGCGCCGAACAGGCTGCCCATCACCGAACCCAGGCCGCCGATGATGACCATGAACAGCAGGTCGAAGCTGCGGTTGAGGTTGAAGGCCGCCGGCTCCCACGAGCCCAGGTGCACGAAGCCCCACAGCCCGCCGGCCACGCCGACGATGAAGCTGCTGACCGCGAAGGCCGTGAGCTTGGCGTAGACCGGGCGGATGCCGATGACGGCGGCGGCCACGTCCATGTCGCGGATGGCCATCCACTCGCGGCCGATGTGGCCGCGCACCAGGTTCTTGGCCAGCAGCGCGAAGACGGACAGGAAGGCCAGGCAGAACAGGTACTTCTGCACCGGCGTTTCGATGGGGATGCCCAGCACGTTCAAGCCGGCCACGCTGACCGAACCCGACGAGGAATCGTTGGTCACCCACTTCAGCCGCAGGCAGGCCCAGTCGACGAAGAACTGCGCCGCCAGCGTGGCCACCGCCAGGTACAGGCCCTTGATGCGCAGGCTGGGGATGCCGAAGAGCACACCGACGGCCGTGGCCGCCACGCCACCCAGCAGCAGCGAGGCGATCAGCGGCATGCCCTCGATGCGGGCGTGCAGGTTGTAGGCCGCGTAGGCACCCACCGCCATGAAGGCGCCGGTGCCCAGCGAGATCTGCCCGCAGTAGCCGACCAGGATGTTCAAGCCCAGCGCCGCCAGCGACAGGATGAGGAAGGGAATCAGCACCGCGCGGAAGAGGTATTCCGGCGCCAGCAAGGGCACGGCGACGAAGGCCAGCAGCAGCAGCAGCGCGATGGCGGCGCGGTCCTGCAGGATCGGGAAGATCTGCTGGTCGGCCTGGTACGAGGTCTTGAACTGACCGTTCTCGCGATACAGCATGGTCAGACCCGATCGATAATTTTTTCGCCGAACAAGCCTTGCGGCCTGACCAGCAGGAAGGCCAGCGCCAGCGCGTAGGCGAACCAGGTCTCGATGCCGCCGCCGACCAGCGGGCCAATGTAGACCTCGGACAGTTTCTCGCCGACACCGATGATCAGTCCGCCGATGACCGCGCCCGGCACCGAGGTGAAGCCGCCCAGGATGACCACCGGCAGCGCCTTCAGCGCTACCTGCGCCAGGCTGAACTGCACGCCCAGCTTGCTGCCCCAGATGATGCCGGCGACCAGCGCGACGAAGCCGGCCACGCTCCAGACGATGACCCAGATGCGGGCCAGCGGGATGCCGATGCTCTGCGCTGCCTGGTGGTCGTCGGCCACCGCGCGCAGGGCGCGGCCGGTGGCCGTCTTCTGGAAGAACAGCGACAGGCCTGCCACCAGCGCGGCGGCAATCAGCGCCGCATAGACGTCTTCCTTGTTCAGCAGAATGCCGCCGGGGAAGGTCCTCTCGAACAGGAAGATCGGGTCCTTGGGCAGGCCGACGTCGATCTTGTAGATGTCGCTGCCGAAGATCATCTGGCCGAAACCATCCAGGAAGTAGGCGATGCCCAGCGTGGCCATCAGCAGCGTCACGCCTTCCTGGTTCACCAGCTTGCCCAGCACCAGGCGTTCGATGACCCAGGCCACGGCCACCATCACGCCCATGGCCATCACGATGGCCAGCGCGTTCGCCAGCACCTTGCTGTCGAAGCCCAGCCATTGCGGCAACCAGACCGAGAAGCGCGCCATGGCCAGCGCCGCGAACAGGACCATGGCGCCCTGCGCGAAGTTGAAGACGCCGCTGGCCTTGAAGATCAGCACCAGGCCGAGGGCGACCAGCGAATACAGCATGCCCGTCATCAGGCCGCCGATCAGGGTTTCGATGAACGGGCCCATCTCAGTGTCCTGCGCCCAGGTAAGCGCTGATGACTTCCGGGTTGGCGCGCACCTCCAGCGGCGTGCCGTCGCCGATCTTCTTGCCGTAGTCCAGCACCACCACGCGGTCGCTGATGTCCATCACCACGCCCATGTCGTGCTCGATCAGCACGATGGTCGTGCCGAACTCGTCGTTGACGTCCAGGATGAAGCGGCTCATGTCCTGCTTCTCTTCGACGTTCATGCCGGCCATCGGTTCGTCCAGCAGCAGCATCTTCGGCTCCATCGCCAGGGCGCGGCCCAGGTCCACGCGCTTTTGCAGGCCGTAGGGCAGACGGCCGACGGGCGTCTTGCGCCAGGCCTGGATTTCCAGGAAGTCGACGATGTGCTCGACGAACTCGCGGTGTGCCGTTTCTTCCTTTTCCGCCGCGCCGAACCAGGGGTTGCGCAAGGCCTGCTGGAAGAGGTTGGTGTGCATGCGCAGATTGCGGCCCGACATGATGTTGTCGATGACGCTCATGCCCTTGAACAAAGCCAGGTTCTGGAAGGTGCGCGCCACGCCCATTTCCGCGACCTGGCGGCTGTTCATGTGGCCGAAGGTCTGCCCGCGAAAGGTGATGGCGCCGTCCTGCGGCGCGTAGACGCCGTTGATGCAATTGAGCATGCTGCTCTTGCCCGCGCCGTTGGGGCCGATGATGGCCCGCACTTCGTGTTCGCGCACATCGAAGCTGATGTCGGTCAGCGCCTTCACGCCGCCGAAACGCAGGCTGATGTTCTTGACGTCGAGGATGACCTCACCGATATTCCGACCCGGGCTGTCGCTGCTCATGCGGCGGCTTTCACGGCAGAGTAGGTCTTCGCGTCGACGATCTTCAGCGTGGCACTGACGCTGCCGCTGCGGCCGTCCTCGAACTTCACCGCGGTCTCGATGAACTGCTCGGACTGGCCGCCATAGAGCGCCTCCACCAGCACCTGGTATTTGTCGTTGATGGCGCCTCGCTTGACCTTGCGCGTGCGCGTCATCTCGCCGTCGTCGGCGTCGAGCTCCTTGTGCAGCACCAGGAAGCGGCTGATCTGGCTGCCGGCCAGCAGCGCGTCGGCGGCCAGGTTGGCGTTGACCTGCTCGACGCAGTCGCGGATCAGTTCCAGCACCTCGGCCTTGGCGGCCAGGTCGGTGTAGCCGGCGTAGGCCAGGTTGCGCCGCTCGGCCCAGTTGCCCACCGCTTCGAAGTCGATGTTGACGAAGGCGCAGACCTTCACCCGCTGGTCGCCGAAGGCCACGGCTTCCTTGATGTAGGGGAAGAACTTCAGCTTGTTCTCGACGTACTTGGGCGCGAACATCGCGCCGTCGAAGGCACCGCCCTGGGGGTCGTGCAGGCGGCCGACATCCTTCGCGCGGTCGATGATCTTCAGGTGGCCGCTGGCGTCCAGGAAGCCGGCGTCGCCGGTGCGGTACCAGCCGTCAGCGCTGAGCACCTCGGCCGTCGCGGCCGGGTTCTTGTAGTAGCCCTTGAGCAGCCCCGGGCTCCTGACCAGGATCTCGCCGTTCTCGGCGACCTTGATTTCCACGCCGCTGATCGGGATGCCCACGGTATCGGCCCGGGCCTGGTTGTCGGGCTGCAGGCAGACGAAGACCGCGGTCTCGGTCGAGCCGTACAACTGCTTGAGGTTGATGCCGATGGAGCGGTAGAAGGTGAACAGGTCGGGGCCTATGGCCTCGCCCGCCGTGTAGGCCACGCGCACCCGGCTGAAGCCCAGGCTGTTGCGCAGCGGGCCGTAGACGCACAGGTCGCCGAGTGCGTAGGCCAGACGCGGCAGCAGGCCCACCGGCTGCTGGTCCATCAAGGTGGGGCCCACCCGCTTGGCCAGGCCCATGAAGGTCTTGAACAGCCAGCGCTTGAAGCGGCCGGCGTCCTCCATGCGGATCATCACGCTGGTCAGCAGGCCTTCGAAGATGCGCGGCGGCGCGAAGTAGTAGGTCGGCCCGATCTCCTTCAGGTCGATGGTGACCGTGGCCGGGCTTTCAGGGCAGTTCACCACGTAGCCGCAGGCCAGCCACTGCGCATAGCTGAAGATGTTCTGGCCGATCCAGGCCAGGGGCATGTAGGCCAGCACCTCTTCGTGCTCGGTCAGCTGGTCGAAGGCCTGGCCGGCCCGTGCCCGGTCGAGCAGCGTGGCATGCGTGTGCACCACGCCCTTGGGGTTGCCGGTGGTGCCGCTGGTGAAAAACAGCGCGGCCACGTCGCCGGGCTGGCACAGCGCCACCTCGGCGTCGAAGAGCCGCGCGTTCGAAGCATCGTGGGCCTGGCCGGCCGCCACCAGAGCGTCCAGCGCTTCCAGACCGGGTTCGGCGTAGTTGCGCAGACCGCGCGGGTCGTCGTACCAGATGCGGGCCAGCGTCGGGCTGCCTGCACAAGGGCCGGCGCGCAGTTCCAGCATCTTGTCGACCTGCTCCTGGTCTTCGACGATGGCCCAGCCGACTTCGGCGTTGTTGATCGGGAAGGCGTATTCCGGTGCGGCAGCGTCCTGGTACAGCGGCACCGGCACGGCGCCCAGGCTTTGCACGGCCAGCATGCAGGCATACAGCCGGGGCCGGTTTTCACCGACGACGATGACGTGGTCGTCGCGCTGCAGGCCGGCTGCGTGCAAGCCGCAGGCCAGACGCCGCACCAGCAAGGCCAGTTCGGCCCAGGTGGTGGTCTGCCAGATGCCATAGACCTTTTCGCGCAGCGCGGCCGCTTGCGGGCGCTGCGCGGCGTGGTCGAGCATCAGTCGGGGAAAGGTCGAAGGCACCGGTCAGGTCTCCTTGCACTGCGACCTCGATTCTGGGCAATACTTTGACGTCCGGATGTCGTTGTGACGACATTCCAGGGGTTCCGCCTGACAGGCATTTCCCTTATGGGTGTGGGGGGCAAGCAGATGGCCACGACCGCTTTCCCGTCCGCTTCGCGCGCCACGGGTGTGCCCACCTCCCGCGCGCGACGGGCCTTGCCCGAAGACCTGCCGCACGTGCCCTGGCTGAGCCGGCTGGACGCCGACGAGCAGGCCCGTGTGATGACCGACCTGCGCGTCGTGACCGTCGAGCCCGGCGAACTGGTCTGCCGCGTCGGCCGCCCCGTCACCTACTGGTTCGGCGTCATCGACGGCCTGTTGAAGATGAGCAACGACAGCACCCACCACAGCGGCGGCGTGCCCATCACCTTCACCGGCGTGCCTTCGGGCGGCTGGTTCGGCGAAGGCACGGTGCTGAAGAACGAGGTCTACCGCTACAACATCCAGGCCTTGCGCAAGAGCGTGGTGGCCGGCATCACGGCCGGCACCTTCCATTGGTTGCTGGACCGCAGCATCGCCTTCAACCGCTTCGTGATGATGCAACTCAACGAGCGGCTGAGCCAGTTCATCGCGGCGCGCGAGATCGACCGCCTGACGCACCCCGACGAGCGCGTGGCGCGCAGTCTGGCGGCGCTGTTCAACCCGCTGCTCTACCCGGGCGTGGGCGAGATGCTGCGCATCACGCAGCAGGAACTGGGCTACCTGGTGGGTCTGTCGCGGCAGCGGGTGAACGAGGCGCTCAAGGCGCTGGATGCCGCCGACGTGATCCGCATCGAGTACGGCGGCTTGCGCGTGCTCGACCTGGACCGTTTGCGCTGCTACACCGCCGCCTGAAGCGCCGGCGCGCGAGGGCGTCACACCTGTGGGCCCGGCTGGCCGGGCCCGCGTCCTACACTGGTCAGCTTCCCTGTCAGGCTCCAAGCCCACCATGCCGCTGCACCGTTCTCTCCTGCTCGCCCTGGTCTTCCTGTCCCTGGGCGCCGGCGCGCAGGATCAGGCTGCGCCGCTGCAGCCCACCGCTCGCGTCGAGGGCATCACCGAATACCGCCTGCCCAACGGCTTGCAACTGCTGCTGCTGCCCGACGACAGCAAACCCACGACGACCGTGAACCTGACCTACCGCGTGGGTTCGCGGCACGAGAACTACGGCGAGACCGGCATGGCGCACCTGCTGGAACACCTGCTGTTCAAGGGCACACCGACCACGCCCGATGTGTGGGCCGAATTCAACCGGCGCGGCATGCGGCCCAACGGCAGCACCAGCTACGACCGCACCAACTATTTCGCCAGCTTCGCCGCCAACGACGACACCCTGCGCTGGTACCTCGGCTGGCAGGCCGACGCCATGGTCAACAGCTTCATCGCCCGCAAGGACCTCGACACCGAGATGACCGTGGTGCGCAACGAGTTCGAGTCCGGCGAGAACAACCCCGGTCGCGTGCTGCTGCAGCAGACCATGGGGGCGGTCTACCACTGGCACAACTACGGCAAGAGCACCATCGGTGCGCGCAGCGACATCGAAAACGTCGACATCCCGCGCCTGCAGGCCTTCTACCGCCTGCACTACCAGCCCGACAACGCCACGCTCACCGTAGCCGGCAAATTCAAGCCCGAGCAGGTGCTGGCCTGGGTGGCGCAGGCCTACGGCCCGCTGCCCAAGCCCACGCGGGTGCTGACACCCACCTACACGCTGGACCCGCCGCAGGATGGCGAGCACCAGGTCACGGTGCGGCGCATCGGGGGTTCGCCCTCGGTCACCCTGGCTTACCCGGTGATGCCGGGCTCGCACCCCGACTTCGCGGCCGTGCAGCTGCTGGCTGGCGTGCTGGGCGACACGCCGGGCGGACGTCTGCACAAGCGGCTGGTGGAAAAGAAGCTGGCCGCGCAGAGCTATGCCTTCGCCTGGTCGCTGGCCGAGCCCGGGCCGCTGATCCTGGGTGCCACGCTGGCGCCGGGGCAGGACCTCGACAAGGCCCGCACCGAGATGGCGCGTGTCGTGGACGGGCTGCGCGCCGAACCGGTGACCGCGCAGGAACTGGAGCGGGCCCGCACGCAGTGGGTCAACGACTGGGAGCAGGGCCACACCGACCCCGAGCGCGTGGCGGTGGCGCTGTCCGAGGCCATCGCCAACGGCGACTGGCGGCTCTATTTCCTGCAACGCGACCAGGTGCGCCGGCTCACGCTGGCCGACCTCAACCGCGTGGCCACCACCTGGCTGCGCCCGGACAACCGCAGCGTGGGCCTGTACCGCCCGACGGCCCCCACGGCGCCACCCGACCGCGCCCCGCAGGCAGCGCGCGTGGACGTGGCCGCGCTGGTGCAAGGCTACCGCGGCGACGCGGCCGAGGCCGCCGTCGAAGCCTTCGAGGCCACGCCGGCCCACATCGACAGCCGCACGCTGCTGTCGACCTTGACCGGTGGCAGCGGGCTCAAGCTGGCGCTGCTGCCCAAGGGCACGCGCGGCCGTTCCGTTCAGGCCAATCTGCTGCTGCACTTCGGCGACGGCAACAGCCTGAAGGGCCAGGAAACCGTCGCCGCCTTTGCCGGCAGCCTGCTCGACCGGGGCGGTGCGGGCCTGAGCCGCCAGCAGATTGCCGATGCCTTCGACCGCCTGCAGTCGGGTGTCTCTTTCGGCATCAGCGGGCAGACCCTGACGGTGAGCATCACCAGCAAGCGCGAACACCTGCCCGGAGTGATCGAACTCGTCGGCAAACTGCTGCGCCAGCCGGCCTACACGGCCGACGGCTTGCAGGAGCTGCGCGGCCAGTGGCTGGCCGGCATCGAGTCCCAGCGCAAGGAACCCGAAGCCATCCTGGCCAACCGCCTGGCGCGCCACGGCAACCCCTATCCGCGCGGTGACCTGCGCTACACCGCCACCTTCGACGAAACCGAGCAGGACGTGAAGGCCGTGACGCTGGACAGCCTGCGCAGCTTCCACCGCCGCTACCTCAGCGCAGCCAGCGGCGAGTTTTCGGCCGTTGGCGACCTCGACGTGGCCGCCGCGCAGCAGGCGCTGCAAAAGGCCCTGGGCGACTGGCGCCAGCCGGCAGCTGGCCCGCTGGCCTATGTGCGCCTGCCGCAGCCGCTGGTGGCGGTGTCGCCGCTGCGTTTTGTCGAGCGCACGCCCGACAAGGCCAATGCCACCTTCAAGGCACAGCTGCCCCTGCCGCTGACCGACCTGAGCGCCGACTACGCCGCGCTGGCGGTGGCCAACTTCATCTTCGGCCAGGGCCAGGATTCACGCCTGTGGAATCGGGTGCGCCAGAAAGAAGGCCTGAGCTACGGCGTGGGCAGTTCCATTGCCTGGAGCACCACCGACGCGAATTCGCCGTTCAGCATCGGCGCCATCTTCGCCCCGCAGAACCTGGCCAAGGTCGAAGCCGCAGTCACCGAAGAACTGGCCCGTTCGCTGAAGGACGGGTTCACGCCCGTCGAACTGGAAGCCGCACGCAGTGGCCTGTTGAACGCCCGCCGCCTGGGCCGTGCGCAGGACGGCGCGGTGGCCGGCCGGCTGGCCGTGAACCTGCGCCTGGGGCGGCGCTTCGCCGTCTCGCAGCAGGTGGACGACGCCATCGCCGCGCTGACGCTGGCGCAGGTCAACGCGGCGTGGCGGCGCTACATCGATCCCAGCCAGCTGGTGCGGGGCTGGGCCGGCGACTTCAAACCGTAAGCCCGGCGGGTTTTTCAGCCGTTCGACACGCCGTGCGCCACGTGCCCCGCCGGCACGTGCAGCGCCGCGTTCTCGATGTGCCCGGTCTGGTCGTCGAAGAAGAAGTCGGGCTCGAATTCGCGCAGGAAGATGCCTTTGGGCAGGCCGCCCAGGAACATGGCTTCGTCCACCTCGATCTGCCAGTCCATCAGCGTGCGCACCGCGCGTTCGTGGGCCGGCGCGCTGCGGGCGGTGACCAGCGCCGTGCGCAGGCGCATGCCGGCTGCCGGTGCGCGCTGCAGGCGGTGCAGTGCTTCCAGCAGCGGCTTGAAGGGGCCGGGGGCCAGCGGGCTGGCGGCCCGATCGCGCTCGTGGCTCTGGAAGGCGTCCAGGCCCTGCGCCTGGTAGACGCGTTCGGCCTCGTCGCTGAACAGCACGGCGTCGCCGTCGAAGGCGATGCGCACTTCCTGCGGGTGGGCTTCCGAGGCGCGTGCGCTTTGCGGGTAGACGCGCGCCGCCGGCACACCGGCCTGCAAGGCCGAGCGCACGTCGGCTTCGTTGGTGCTGAGGAAGAGGTTGGCCGCCAGGGGCCGCAGGTAGCGCCACGGCGGCTGGCCACGGGTGAACACGCCGCGCTGCACCGGCAGCCCGAAGTGCTGGGCTGAACGGAACACGCGCAGCCCGGATACCGGGTCGTTGCGCGACAGGATCACCACCTCCACGCGCGGCCGCTCGGCGTTGAAGGCCAGCAGCTTCTTCACCAGCGAGAAGGCCACGCCGGGCCGCGCCGGCTGCTCGACGCGCTGCAGCTGCAGCTGCATGTAGGCGCGGTCGTCGCCGTCCTCGAAGACCTGGTTTTCCTCTTCGAAATCGAACAGGGCGCGTGACGAAATGGCGACGACGAGCTGACCATCGAGGGTGGCGGGCATGGTCCGGGATGGTACGCGGCGCGGGGCTGCGCTTTCATCGTGCTGCCACATCCGGACTGCACACTTCTGAGCATTCGACGAGCAGCCACCACCGGCCACGGCCCCAGCCCCACGAAACGAGGCGCACCATGACCCAGTCCCGAGCCCGCCCCGAAGACCGCCGCCGCAGCGGCATAGACAGCCTGCACGCCCAACCCTGGGCCGACACGCACCCAGGTTGCTTTCGCAGCGAAGGCTTTGCCGAAGACCTGCCCGAAGCAGCGCCCCAGCCGGCGGCGACTGGTGCGTCGCGTGCCTGGAGCCTGCGCCGCAGCGGTGGCGCGCTGCCCCTGCTGGGCATGGCACTGGCCGGTGTGCTGGGCGCTTTGGGCCGCTGAGCCGCCAGGCCGGCGCGCACCCGCTGCACAATCGCGGCGCTTACACGGACAGGCCGGCCTTGCCGGCGTGAACCTCGCGCCATGACACCCCCCGCCACCCCAGCGCCCGTCGCCCGACGCCCCCTCAGCGCCCTGCACCGCGCGCGCCGACTGTGCTGAGCTTGCGCGATCTGCGCTACCGCTGGCCGGGCGCCGCTGAAGACAGCCTGGTCATCCATGAACTCGACATCGCGGCTGGCCGCACGCTCTTCTTGCACGGGCCCAGTGGCTGCGGCAAGAGCACCCTGCTGGGCTTGCTGGCCGGCGTGCTGCTGGCCCGCGAGGGCCGCGTGGCCCTGTTGGGCCAGGACTGGGCCGCGCTGCCCGGCGGCCGCCGCGACGCCCGCCGTGCCGACCATGTCGGTGTCGTCTTCCAGCAGTTCAACCTGCTGCCCTACCTGACGGTGCTGGACAACGTCCTGCTGCCCTGCGGCTTCTCGGCGCGGCGTGCGCAGCGCTGTGCCGGGTCGCCGCGCGCCGCCGCGCAGGCCTTGCTGCAGCGCATGGGTCTGCCCGAGCCGCTGTGGCGGCGCCGTGCCGATGCCCTCAGCGTCGGCCAGCAGCAGCGCGTGGCGGCGGCGCGGGCCTTGATCGGCGGGCCTGAACTGGTGCTCGCCGACGAGCCCACCTCGGCGCTGGACGGCCCGCTGCGCGCCGCCTTCATGGCGCTGCTGCTGCAGGCCTGCGCGGCGGCCGGCAGCACGCTGGTCTTCGTCAGCCACGACGAGCGGCTGGCCGCGCTGTTCGACGACAGGCTGTCGCTGCCCGACCTGAACCGGGCCGCCTGCGGGACGGCGGCGGCATGAGGACGCTGTTGCGCATCGCCCTGCGCAGTGCGCTGAACCGGCGCGGCACGCTGGCCCTGGTGGTGTTGTCCATCGCGCTGGCCACCGCGCTGCTGCTCGGCCTGGAACGCCTGCGCGGCGACATCCGCAGCAGCTTCACGTCGGCCGTCAGCGGCACCGATCTGGTCGTCGGGCCGCGCACCGGGCCCGTGCAGCTGATGCTGTACGCCGTCTTCCACATCGGCAGCGCCGCCAATACCGTCAGCATGGACAGCGTGCGCGCCCTGGCCGCCCACCGCGCGGTCGATTGGGTGGTGCCCATCGCGCTGGGCGATGGCCACCGCGGCCGACCGGTGGTCGGCACCACGCCGGCCTACTTCGCGCATTTCGCCTACGGCGACCGCCAGCCGCTGGTGCTGGCCCAGGGCCGGGCTTTTGCCGGCTCGCTGGACGGCCTCTACGAAACGGTGGTGGGTGCCGAAGTGGCCGCTTCGCAGGGCTACCGCCTGGGCCGCAAGATGGTCTTCCACCACGGGCTGCAGGTGCTGCCCGACGGCATGCCCGACCAGCACGGCGACCAGCCCTTCACGGTGGTCGGCATCCTGGCGCCCACCGGCACGCCGGTGGACCGCACGGTGTTCGTCAGCCTGCAGGGCCTGTCGGCCATCCATCTCGACTGGGCCGGCGGCGCGCCGCTGCCGGCCTCGGCGGGCCTCAAGATTCCCGCCGAACTGGCGCGCAAGTTCGACCTGGAACCCCGGCAGGTGACGGCCGCGCTGGTCGGCCTGAAGAACCGGGCGGCGGTCTTCAACGTGCAGCGTTTCGTGGCCGACTACCCCGCCGAGCCGCTGATGGCCGTGCTGCCGGCGGTGGCGCTGGACGCGTTGTGGACGGTGGTGGGCCTGGGTGAACGCGCGCTGCTGGCGGTGTCGGGGCTGGTCGCGCTGGTCAGCCTGGCTTCGCTGGTGGCGGTGGTGCTGGCCGGCTTGAACGAGAGGCGGCGTGAATTGGCCGTGCTGCGCGCCGTGGGCGCCGGGCCGCGCCAGGTGCTGCTGCTGCTGGCCGTCGAAGGCGGCCTGGTGACCCTGACCGGCGCGCTGCTGGGCGCCGGGGGGGCCGCCGCCGCCGTGCTGCTGGCCGGGCCCTGGGTGCAGCGGCAGCTGGGCATCACGCTGCAGGTCGGGGCCCCCACGGCAGCCCAGTGGGCCCTCTTCGCCGCCGTGCTGGCCGCAGGTATGCTTGCCAGCCTTGTGCCGGGCTGGCGCGCCTACCGGCTGTCCCTGGCCGACGGCCTGTCGCCGCGAACCTGATCCGGCCACCCCCTGTTCCATCGCCCCATCACACCCGCATGCACCTTGCTCACGCTCTATCGGTACTGGCCCTGGCTGCCGCGCTGCCGGCCAGCCCGGCCCGGGCCCAGGCGCCCGGTGTGCCGCTGATGAAGCCGGCGCTGGCGGCCAAGCTGGCGCCGGCCTCGGCATCGACCGCGACCTCGCCGCGCACCATCAACTGGGAACTTCTGGTGCCCGCGGGCTGGGACCCGTTCAAGGACTTCAAGACCCTGGACCTGGCCAGCCTGAACGACGGCGACCCGCGCGCCAACGAGCTGATGGCCCGCATGCGCAAGGCCTGGGACAACGCGCCCGTCAACCCGGCGCTGGTCGGGCAGCTGGTGCGCATACCGGGCTATGTCGTGCCGCTGGAAGAGGGCAAGGCCGGCATGACCGAATTCCTGCTGGTGCCGTATTTCGGCGCCTGCGTGCACAGTCCGCCGCCGCCGTCCAACCAGATCATCCACGTGCTGCCGCGCAGTCCGGCAAAAGACCTGCGTTCCATGGACACCGTCTGGGTCACCGGCGCCTTGACGACGCTGCAGACCGACAGCTACATGGGCACGGCCAGCTGGCGGCTGACGGCTGCCAGCGTCACGCCCTACGCGGACACCGCGCGGTGAAGCGGGCTCCGGCAGTGGCGCGCCAGCGCACCCGCGTGCCGCGCGGCGACCTGGCCCGCACCACCTTCGGGGTGCTGTTTCTGGTGGCGCTGCTCGGTGCTGCCCTGTGGGTCGTGCGGCCCTTCATCGGCCCGGCCATCTGGGCGACCATGGTGGTGGTGGCCAGCTGGCCGCTGATGCTGCAGGTCCAGCGCCGGCTGTTCAACCGCCGCGGCCTGGCGGTGGCGGTGATGACGCTGCTGCTGCTGCTGCTCTTCGTGGTGCCGCTGGCCTTGGCCATCGTCACCATCGTGGGCAATGCCGACCGCCTGATCGAATGGGCCAAGCTGCTTGCCGAGATGCACCTGCCGGCGCTGCCCCCGCGCTGGCTGGTGGCGCTGCCGATGGTCGGCGACGTGCTCGAGCGCGGCTGGCAGCAGGCCGCGGTGCTGGGCATGCATGACCTGCTGCCCAAGCTGTCGCCCTACGCCGGTGACGTGACCCGCTGGTTCGTGGCGCAGGTGGGCAGCGTGGGCTTCCTGCTGCTGCAATTCCTGATGACGGTGGTCATCGCCGCCGTCATGTACGCCAGCGGTGAAGCGGCCGCCGACCTGGTGCGGCGCTTCGCCCGCCGCCTGGGTGGCGAGCGCGGGGCTGGCGTGGTCGACCTGGCCGGCGGCGCCATCCGCGGTGTGGCGCTGGGCGTCGGCGGCACGGCGCTGGTCCAGGCCCTGATCAGCGGCCTGGGCCTGCTGATCGCCGGTGTGCCGGTGGCCGGCCTGCTGACGGCGCTGACCTTCATGCTGTGCATTGCCCAGATCGGCCCGGTGCTGGTGCTGGTGCCCGCCATGGCGTGGGCCTTCTGGTCGGACAACACGGCGGGCGGCGTGCTGCTGGTCGTGGTCGCGCTGGTCGTCACCACGCTGGACAACGTGCTGCGCCCGCTGCTCATCCGCATGGGCGCCGACCTGCCGCTGCTGTTGATCTTTTCCGGCGTGATCGGCGGCCTGCTGGCTTTCGGCCTGGTCGGCATCTTCATCGGCCCGGTGGTGCTGGCCGTGGCCTACACGCTGCTGGAGGCCTGGATGGCGGACGGCGAGCCTGAACAGGGCGACGCCGGGCCGGCCGCAGTCACCCCGCCGCCGCCTGCCGACTGAAGCCCGCTGCGGTCGAAGGCCACCCTCCTCATGCCGGGCTGCGGGCTGTCAAGCGTTGCAGCAGGCCGGCGGTGGAGGCGTCCAGCCCCGTGGTGTCGCCGGTGCTCAGGCGCGGCAGCAACTGGCCGCACAGCGCCTTGCCCAGTTCGACGCCCCACTGGTCGAAACTGTTGAGGCCCCAGACCGCGCCGCTGGTCCACACCCGGTGTTCGTACAGCGCGATCAGCGCGCCCAGCGCGCGCGGTGTCAGCCGGTCCAGCACCAGCGTCGTGCTGGGCCGGTTGCCGGGGAAGCTGCGGTGCAGCGCCAGCACGGCTGGTGCGATGTCGGCCGAGGCGGTGGGCGCGGGCTCGGTGTGGGCCTGCGCGGCGGACTGGCCGAGCATCAGTGCCTGGCTTTGCGCCAGGCAGTTGGCCAGCAGCATGCGGTGTTGTTCGGCCAGCCGGTGCGTGGGGTGCTTGACGGCGATGAATTCCACCGGGATCACGTCGCTGCCCTGGTGCAGCATCTGGAAGTAGGCGTGCTGGCCGTTGGTGCCGGGCTCGCCCCAGACGACCGGGCTGGTTCCGTAGGGCAGGGTGGCGCCGTCCACGGCCACGCGCTTGCCGTTGCTTTCCATCTCCAGTTGCTGCAGATAGGCCGGCAGACGGGCCAGGCCCTGGTGGTAGGGCGCCACGCTGCGGCTGGTGTAGCCGTGGAAATTGCGGTACCAGACGTCCATCAGGCCCAGCACCACCGGCAGGTTCTGGGCCAGCGGGGCTGCGGCGAAATGGCGGTCCATCGCGTGGGCGCCGGCCAGCAGCGCGCGGAAGTTTTCGGCGCCGATGGCGATGGCCACGGGCAGACCGATGGCGCTCCACAGCGAGTAGCGCCCGCCGACCCAGTCCCAGAAGCCGAAGGTGGTGCTGATGCCGAAGGCCGCCGCCGCTGCGACGTTGCTGGTGCAGGCCGCGAAGTGGCGTTCGGTGTGGCCGCCGCCTTGGCTCAGGAACCAGTCCCGCGCGGCGTGCGCGTTGGCCATGGTTTCCTGCGTCGTGAAGGTCTTGCTGGCCACGATGAACAGGGTCTTCCTGGCGTCCAGCCGGGCCAGCAGCGGCGCGATGTCGTGGCCATCGACATTGCTGACGAAGTGCATGCGCAGGCCGGCCTGGGTGAAGGATTCCAGCGCCCGCACCGCCATCTGCGGCCCGAGGTCGCTGCCGCCGATGCCGATGTTGACGATGTCGGTGAGATGGGGGGCGGCGCGCACCTGCTCGGCGTAGTCCAGCATCGCGTCCAGCACGGCGTGGACTTCAGCGCTGAACGGGCCCGCACCCGGCGGCGCGCGCAGGGCGGTGTGCAGCACCGCGCGGCCTTCGGTGACATTGGCGATGTCGCCGCGCAGCATCGCGTCGCGCTGCGCGGGCAGGCCGCATTCGCGTGCCAGGTCGAGCAGGAAGTGCAAGGTGGCCGTGTCGATGTGGTTCTTGCTGAGGTCGGCGTAGACCTCGGGCGCTTCGAAGCCCAGGGCGGCATGGCGGCCCGGGTCGCGGGCGAAGGCCTCGCGCAGGTCGAGGCTGCGGCCATGGGCTTGGTAGTGGCCTCGCAGGGCGGCCCAGGCCTGGGTGCTGTCGCAACGGGTCATCGTGCATCCTTGTCGGGTTGAAACGGGCTGTCAGGGGGTTCTGCACAGCGACCATCGATGGAATTGCGGGGTCGACGGGGCGGTCCTGCGTGCGCCGCGCTGAAGCGGGCCGCCCGTCTCGAACGCACAATTAGACCCGAGGCCGTGAACCCGAACACCCTGCTCCTGCCCACCGTGTGGCCGCGCGCCGAGGCGACCACGCTGAACCGCTGCATGCTGCTGGCGCTGCTGGCCCACGTCTGGCTGGTGCTGACCCTGGGCGACGCGCCCGGTGGCACGGCGAAGCCCGGTGAAGGCGTGTGGGGTGCCGTCAACGTGACGCTGCGCGGCCCCGAGACAGCGGGCCGCGCGCAGGCGCTGCCACCCGAACCGGCCGTGGCCACCGGCGCCGTGGGCCGGGCCGAGACGCCGCGCTGGGGCGGCGCGGTGCGGGCACAGACCGCGCCCGAAGTGCCCGCCGAGGCGGGTGCTGCGCAGCTGGGCCGCTGGGCGCCGCTGCCGGCAGCAGCCCTCACCGACCCGGCTCAGGCGCCGCTGGCGCGCGCGCCCGTGCCGGCGCTGCGGCCGGGCCTGCCGACGGGCCTGCTGCCCGAGCCCGGTCGGGTGGTGGAAGAGCGCGCGGTGGAGGCTGTGCCAGCCACCGTGCCCGTCCCGACGCCTGTGTCCGTTCCTGTTCCTGTACCCGTTCCCGTTCCCGTTCCCATTAGCGAGCGCCAGCTGGCTTCCGGCCTGAACCGCGCCACCGCGCCTGCGCCGGCATCGGCAGTCGAGAGCCAGGCCCTGCCGCCCGCCGCCGCTGCGCCGGTCCTGGCCGCTGTGCCCGAACTCACGGCGCCCCGCGCGGCGCCGCTGATGGCGCCGCGGCTGGCGCCCCCGCCC
>Ga0136641_1000047_pt1 | contig 45376 bp, 47 predicted proteins | sample EliLak1302023Y_FD_115312 | JGI IMG/M metagenome (GOLD analysis project Ga0136641, IMG submission 115312) | Freshwater microbial communities from Elizabeth Lake, Yosemite National Park, California, USA - 13020-23Y | ecosystem: Environmental > Aquatic > Freshwater > Lake ...
CGGGTCGTTGCGCGCGTTCAGCACCAGCGCCGGATGCGGATGCGCGCCAGATGCGGCTTGGCCGAGGCGCGGGCCCAGTAGTCGGGGGTGTCGCGGTAGCCGTGCAGCGGCGCGGTGAAGACGTCGTCGAATTCGTAGAGCGTGCGCGCAGCCAGCAGGCGCTGGCGGTCGAACAGGCCGGGGTGCAGGGCCAGCTTGGCCAGCGCCCGCGGCTTCATCGTGGCCAAGAACATGCGCGAGTAGACCAGCCAGTTGAAGCCCTGGTCGATGGCGCGGCCGGCGGCCGCCAGGTCGATGGGCGAACTGACGGCGGCCACGGCCGCCGCGGTGGCCGCCGCGCTGTCGCCGCTTTCCTGGGCCCAGCGCAGCAGCGCATTGCCGCCCAGCGAGATGCCCACCGCCAGCAGCGGCTGGGCGCTGCGTGCACGCAGCCGGGTCAGGATCCAGCCGATCTCTTCGAAGTCGCCCGAGTGGTAAGCGCGCGGCGCGCGGTTGGGTTCACCGGAACAGCCGCGGAAGTGCGGCACCGAATAGGCCCAGCCGAGCTGCCGCGCCACGCCCGCGAAAGCCTGGGCGTAGGCGCTGGCGCTGCTGCCCTCCAGGCCGTGGAACAGCACCAGGTGGCGCGCGCCCGGCGCGGTGTCGGCCACCAGGTGGTCGACGTCGATGAAGTCGCCGTCAGGCGCTGTCCAGCGCTCACGCTGGAACTGCGGCGGCGGCCCGAGGTGGCGGCGTGAGCGCGTGGCCGCCCAGATGGTCTGCAGGTTGCCGCCGGGCAGCCAGGCGGGGGCGCGGTAGCTCAGCACCCGTCGGCTGCCACGACACTGGGCCTGCCCGTGGCATCCTTGCCATGGGCCCCCGTGAGGACGAAATCATGATCAGCCATCATGCTGCGGATTGTAGGGATCGGCCCTGAAAGCCGTGGACGAGCGCGCCGGCCCCATCGAGGCCCTGGCCAGCGACGCGCCCGGGCCGCTGCAAAGCTGCTGCGCCGCGGATGACGGGGCCGTCGTTTAGCATCGTCGGCCCCGATCGCATCCACACCTTGACCTTGCTGCTGCAACAGACCCTGGCCGTCACACGGCGCCTCTTGCTGGAGCAATGGCGCCAGGGCCGCGGCTTGATCTTCTGGGCCGTGTTCCCGGCGCTGATGATGCTGCTCTTCGGGCTGGTCTACGCCCACAACGCCAGCATGCGCGCCGGCCTCGACGCCGCCGCCGCCGGCATCCTGATGGGCGCGGCGCTGTTCTTCAGCTGCCTGGGCGGCACGGTGGCCATCGTCGCCGCCGAGCGCGAACGCCGCACGCTGCGCCGCCTGCTGGTGTCGCCCTTGCTGCCGGCGGCCTACTTCCTGGGCGTGGTGGTGGCGCAGACGCTGCTGGCAGCGCTGCAGGTGGTGGTGCTCGGTGTCATCGCCTATGCCATCGGAGCGCGTTACCACGGCAGCGTGGCGCTGGGCGTGGCGATCGTGGTGCTGTCGGTTTTCGCCTATGTCGGCATGGGCTTCTACTTCGGTGCGCGTTTTGCCAAACGCAGTGAAGAGGTGGTGGTGGCGCTGTCGGCTTTCGGCGTGCCGCTGCTGGTGCTGGGCGGCACCTTCTTTCCGCTGGAACTGATGCCGCAGGCGATGCAGACCGTGGCCCGCTTCGACCCCATCCTGCACATGAACCAGGCGCTGAAGGGCGTGGCGGCCTACGGCCTGGGCGTGGCTGAATTGCGCACCGAACTGGCCTTGCTGGTCGCCTTCTGCGGCGTTGCGCTGGTGCTGGGCGTGCGGTCTTACGGCCAGCTGCTGGCAGCCGAACACGGCACATGACGGCGCTGCTGCAGATCAGCGGCCTGCGCAAGCGCTTTGGTGCGCGCGAGGTGCTGCAGGGCCTGGATCTGGCCGTCGAGCCCGGCGAAATCGTCGGCCTGCTGGGGCCCAACGGCTGCGGCAAATCGACGACGCTGAACATCGTCAGCGGGCTGCTGCAGGCCGATGCGGGCCAGGTGCTGATCGCCGGCCAGCCGGTGTCGGCGCGCAGCGCGGCGCTGGTGGGTTACTGCCCGCAGGACAGTGCGCTGTACCGCGACCTGCTGCCCGCCGAGAACCTGGACTTCTTCGTGCGGCTGTACGGCCTGCCGGCCGCGCAGCGCAAGACCCGGGTGGACGAGCTGATGCAGCGCTTCGGCCTGCTGCCGCACGCCGCCACGCGGGCCGGTCGGCTGTCCAGCGGTTGGCAGCAGCGGCTGAGCCTGGCCGTGGCGCTGGTGCACGCGCCGCCGGTGCTGATCCTGGACGAGCCGACGTCCGCCGTGGACGTCGAAGCGCGCCGGCTGCTGTGGACGCTGATCGCCAGCCTGCGCGAGAGCGGCACCACCATCCTGCTCACCAGCCACCTGCTGGCCGAAGCCGAACGGCTGTGCAGCCGGGTGGCGCTGATGCAAGGCGGGCGCATCGTGGCCATCGACAGCGTGGCCGGGTTGCAGGCGCGCGTGCCGGCCCAGGCCGTCGTCGAACTGCAGACGGCCCATGAGCCCGCCACGCTGCAGCGCGCGGCCGAACTCGGCTGGGCCGTGCGGCGCTACGGCGGCCGGCTGTGCTGCCTGCTGCCGCAAGCCGCCTCGCTGCGCGAGGTGGTGCAGGCGCTGGACGGCGCGGGCGTCACCGCCGTCAGCGTGCTGCCGGTGACGCTGGAGCACGCCTACCTGGAACTGCTGGGGGCTGACGGCGCCGCTTAGCATCGTCCGATGTGCAAGGACTTTTCGGTATCGGCCGTGGTGGCCGGCTTCGTCGCCGTGCTGGTGGGCTTCACCAGTTCGGTGGTCATCGTCTTCCAGGCTGCGGCCGCTTTCGGTGCCACGCCGGCCGAACAGGCTTCGTGGATCTGGGCCCTGGGTCTGGGCATGGGCCTGACCAGCCTGGGCTTGAGCCTGTGGACGCGCCAGCCGGTGCTGACGGCCTGGTCCACCCCGGGCGCGGCGCTGCTGGTCACGGCCGGCGCCGGTGTGACGATGGCCCAGGGTGTCGGCGCCTTCATCGTGTGCGCGCTGTTGATCACGCTGGCCGGCGCCACCGGTTGGTTCGCGCGCCTGATGGACCGCATCCCGCAGGCCCTGGCCTCGGCGTTGCTGGCCGGCGTGCTGACGCGCTTCGCGGTGGACGCCTTCACGTCGCTGCAGCGGCAGTTCGCGCTGGTCGGGGTGATGTTCGCCGTCTACCTGCTGGGCCGCCGCTGGTGGCCGCGCTATGCGGTGCCCGGCGTGCTGGCGGCCGGCGTTGCCGTCGCTGCCGGGCAAGGGCAGCTGCATGTCGGCGCGGTGCAGTGGGCCCTGGCCACGCCCGTCTTCACGCTGCCTGCCTTCAGCCTGGCCGCCACCATCGGTGTGGCGCTGCCGCTCTTCGTGGTGACCATGGCCAGCCAGAACCTGCCTGGCGTGGCCGCCCAGCGCGCGGCGGGCTACAGCGTGCCGGTGTCGCCGGTCATCGCCACCACCGGCGTCGCCACGCTGCTGCTGGCGCCCTTTGGCGGCTACGCCTTCAACCTGGCGGCTATCACGGCGGTCATCTGCATGGGGCGCGAGGCCCATGTCGATCCGCGCCGCCGCTGGGTGGCCAGCGCAGCGGCCGGCGTGTTCTACATCGTCATCGGCTTGATGGGCGGCGCCGTCGTCGGGCTGATTGCGGCTTTCCCCAAGGAACTGGTGCTGGCGGTGGCCGGCTTTGCGCTGCTGGGCACCATCGGGGCCGGGCTGTCGGCGGCGATGAAGGACGAGCGCCAGCGCGAGCCGGCGCTGATCACCTTCCTGGTGACGGCCAGCGGACTGACGCTGTGGGGTGTCGGCGCCGCCTTCTGGGGCGTGGTGGCCGGCGTGCTGGCGCTGGCGGTGCAGCGTTGGAAGTGAAGCCCCCAAGCTCGCTAGCGCTCGCTACCCCCCGAGGTGGGGCGAGCCGGACGTGAAACAGTCCTGAGGACTGTTTCTCGCCTGCGAGCGCGTGCGGCGTCCCCGCCGCACGCCGTCCGCCAGCGGCCCGGCGAAGCCGGTTCCGCGGCGGGAGGCTTGGTCAACCCGTTGCTGCTTCCACCAGCAGTCTGTGTTCGCCCAAGCTAACGCCGCCTCCATCGACCATCACGGTCGCGCCAGGCGGTAGCAGCGTCCACGCGCCTGCCTGTCCGCCACTGCCTTCATCGCCCAGCGGTTCGCTGGCGATGATGGTGCCGCTGCAGCAGCGCCGCAGGTAGAGCGTCGGCGGCTTGCAGTCGGTGGACATGCGAAAGGCCAGCAAGCGCTCGCCGTCGGCGAGCACGGCGGCAAAGCGCAGCGGCGCGCGGATGCCGCGCGCCTGCATCAGCGCCACGGTTTCGTCCAGCACCGTCAGCATGGCCTCGTCCAGCGGCATGCCGTCTTCCACCCGGGCCATGGCCAGCAGGAACAGCAGTTCGGAATCGGTGGCGCCCTTGCGCGCGGCGTACAGGGTGTCGGGCAGGGCGCTTTCCAGCGTGCGGCGCAACTGGGCGTAGCCGCCGATCTGCCCGTTGTGCATGAACAGGTACTTGCCGTGGCGGAAAGGGTGGCAGTTCTGCCGCGAATTGGCGCCGGCGGTGGCGGCGCGCACGTGGGCGAAGAACAGGCCCGAGCGCAGGTTCTGCGACAGCGCCAGCAGGTTGTCGTCGGCCCAGGCCGGCGAGGCGTCACGGTAGACACCGGGCTCTTCCCGTTCGCCGTACCAGCCGACACCGAAGCCGTCACCGTTGGTCGCCACCTTCGCCTCTTCGGCGCGCAGCGACTGGTGCATCAGCGAGTGGCGCGGTTTGGCGATCAGCTCTTCGAGGTAGAGCGGCGCACCGAGGTAGGCGGCTAGGCGGCACATGTATGGGCGTCCATTGTCACACCATCGTCACGCAAGGCGTCGGCCTTGAGTCTTCGAATGCGGGGCTGTGCGGCTTGTGCCACAGTGGCGGCCGTTTGTTCGATGGAAGACCGCCCCGTGAAACTGCTCTTCGTTGCCGACCCGCTGGAAACCTTCAAGACCCACAAGGACAGCACCTTCCAGATGATGCGCGAGGCGGCGTCGCGCGGTCACACGCTGATGGCCTGCGGACCGCAGGACATCCGCTGGGTGCGCGGCGAACCGGTGACGGCCTTCGTGCGCGACATCATCCTGACTGGCGACCCGCACGACTGGTTCACCGCCGAGCAGCAGCGCCCGGACGAACGCCCGCAGCCGCTGAAAGACGTCGACGCCGTGCTGATGCGCAAGGACCCGCCTTTCGACAGCGAGTACTTCTACGCCACCCACCTGCTCACGCAAGCCGAACGCGAGGGCGCGCGCGTCTTCAACAGCCCGCAGGCGCTGCGCGACCACCCGGAGAAGCTGGCGATCCTGGAGTTCCCGCAGTTCATCGGCCCGACCCTGGTGACGCGTGACGAGTCTGATGTAAAGCGCTTCCACGCCGAACACGGGGACATCATCCTGAAGCCGCTGGACGGCATGGGCGGCATGGGCATCTTCCGCGTCGGGCCCGATGGCCTGAACCTGGGCAGCATCGTCGAAACGCTGAACCAGGGCGGCGCACAAACCATCATGGTGCAGCGCTACCTGCCCGAGATCGTCAAGGGCGACAAGCGCGTGCTGGTGATCGGCGGCGTGCCGGTGCCCTTTGCGCTGGCACGCATCCCGCAGGGCACGGAAATCCGCGGCAACCTGGCCGTGGGCGGCAAGGGCGTGGCCCAGCCGCTGAGCCCGCGCGACCGCGAGATTGCCGAGGCGCTGGGCCCCATCCTGGCCGCGCGCGGCCTGTTGCTGGTGGGGCTGGACATCATCGGCGACAGCCTGACCGAGATCAACGTCACCAGCCCGACGGGCTTTGCCGAGATCACCGAGCAGACCGGCTTCCCGGTGGCCAGGACCTACATCGACGCCCTCGAAGCGGCCCTGCGCTGAGCGGGGCGCCGCAGGGACGCTGAAGGGGCCGGGGCAACCCGGATCAGACCCGCGACAATCGGGGCATGGCTCTTCTCTCGATCTCCAACGCCCACCTGGCTTACGGTCACGTCGCCCTGCTCGATGGCGCGGCACTTTCTTTCGAAACTGGCGACCGCCTGGCGCTGATCGGCCGCAACGGCACCGGCAAGTCGTCGCTGCTGAAGGTGCTGGCCGGGCTCGAAAAGCTCGACGACGGGCTGCTGCAGCAGCAGCAGGGCGTGCGCGTGATCTACGTGCCGCAGGAACCGGAACTGGATGCCGCCGGCACGGTGTTCGATGTCGTCAGCGAAGGCGTGGCCGAAGCCAAGGCGCTGCGGGCGCAGTACGAGGCGCACGAAGACGGTGTGGACCTCGACGCCATCCAGACCCGCATCGAACACCTGCAGGGCTGGACCTGGGAGCAGCGCGTCGATGAAACCCTGCACCGGCTGGACCTCGACGGCGCGCGCATCGTCGGCCAGTTGTCGGGCGGCCTGAAGAAGCGCGTGGCGCTGGGCCGCGCGCTGGTCGCCATGCCCGACGTGCTGCTGCTCGACGAGCCGACCAACCACCTCGACCTGTCCGCCATCCAGTGGCTGGAAGGCCTGCTGCGCGACTTCGGCGGCAGCGTGCTGCTGGTCAGCCACGACCGCGCCTTCATCGACAACGTGGCCACGCGCATCGTCGAACTCGACCGCGGCCTGCTGCGCAACTACCCCGGCCAGCTGGCCGCCTTCGAGGCCGCCAAAGCCCGTGAACTGGAAGCCGAGGCGATGGCCGCGGCGCGCGCCGACAAGCTGCTGGCCCAGGAAGAGGTGTGGATCCGCAAGGGCGTGGAGGCACGGCGCACCCGCAGTGTCGGCCGCATCGCACGGCTGGAAGTGCTGCGCGAACTGCGCCAGGCGCGGCGCGACACGCTGGGCAGCGTGCGGCTGGAAGCCACCACCGGTGCGTCCAGCGGCAAGATCGTCGCCGAGCTGAAGGAAGCCACCGTGCGCTTCCCGCACCCTGATGGCGGCGAACGCACCATCATCGACAAGTTCAGTGCCACCATCCTGCGCGGCGACAAGGTCGGCCTGATCGGCCCCAACGGCGCTGGCAAGACCACGCTGCTGAAGCTGATCCTGGGTGAACTCGAACCCACCTTGGGCAGCGTGCGCCGCGGCACCAAATTGCAGGTTGCCTACTTCGACCAGATGCGCAGCGCGCTGGACCTGGACGCCACGCTGGCCGACACCATCAGCCCGGGCAGCGAATGGATCGAGAACGACGCCGGCCGCAAGCACGTGATGAGCTACCTGAGCGACTTCCTGTTCAGCCCGGCGCGGGCCAATTCGCCGGTGCGCACGCTGTCGGGCGGCGAACGCAACCGTGTGCTGCTGGCCCGCCTGTTCGCGCTGCCGGCCAATGTGCTGGTCCTGGACGAGCCGACCAACGACCTGGACATCGAAACGCTGGAGCTGCTGGAAGAACTGCTGCAGAGCTACAGCGGCACCGTCTTCCTGGTCAGCCACGACCGGCGCTTCCTGGACAACGTGGTCACCAGCACCATCGCCTGGGAAGGCGACCCGGCCTACGGCGGGCGGCCCGGTTTCTGGCGCGAGTACGAAGGCGGCTACGAGGACTGGAAAGTGCAGCGCGAGCGCGCCAAGGTCATCGCGACGGCGGCCGCTGCAGCGCCGGCGGCCAGGGTCGAAACGCCCAAGGCCGCTGTGGCGCCTGCCAGACCGGCGGTCAAGGCCGCCAAGCTCAGTTACAAGGAGCAGCGCGAACTGGACGGCCTGCCGGCGCGCATCGAAGTGCTGGAAGCCGAACAGGCGCAACTGGCGGTGCAACTGGCCGATCCGACGATCTACGCTGGCGCGGCGCCTCGCGCCCCCGCGCTGCAAGCGCGCAACGCGGCGCTGGACGACGAACTGCTGCAGGCCATGGAACGCTGGGAAATCCTCAGCGCGCGCTGAAGCGCTGTGTCTGAGGCGCTGTGTCTGAGGCGCTGTGTCTGAGGCGCCGCTGCTGGCGCATAGACTGCCGGCATGCTGCCTTCGTCTGCCGCCGCCGCCCCTGCGTTGCCCCCGACGGGGCTGAGCGATGCCGCGCGCGGCTGGCTGCTGGGCTGCCTGGGCGTGGTGATCTTCGCGATGACCCTGCCGATGACCCGCCTGGCCGTGGGCGACACCAGCGACCCGCAGTTGCAGCCCGCTTTCGTCACGGCGGGCCGGGCGGCGGTGGCCGGCCTGCTGAGCGTGGTTTACCTGCTGGCCGTGCGGGCATCCCGGCCGGCGCAGGCGCTGTGGGGCCTGCTGGCGGTCAGCGCGCTGGGCACGGTGGTGGGTTTTCCGCTCGGCCTGGCGCTGGCGGTGCGCGAGGTGCCGGCCATGCACGCGGCGGTCGTCACCGGCGTGCTGCCGCTGGCCACGGCGGTGATCGCGGCGCTGGCCACCCGGCAGCGGCCTTCGGCCGGCTTCTGGGCCTGTGCGCTGCTGGGTTGCGGCCTGGTGCTGGCTTTCGCTGCCTGGCAGGGCGGCGGCGCGCTGGCTGTGGGTGACGCCTGGCTGCTGCTGGCGGTGGGGTCGGCGGCGATGGGCTATGTGGCCGGCGCCCGCGCTGCGGCGGTCTTGCCCGCCCAGCAGGTGATTTGCTGGGTGCTGGTCGGCAGCTTGCCGCTGACCGCGCCCTTGGCGCTGTGGCTGCTGCCGGCGGCTGCTGTGCGGCCGTCAGCCTGGCTGGGCTTTGGCTACACCGCGCTGTTCAGCATGTGGCTGGGCTTCTTCGCCTGGTACCGCGGTCTGGCGCTGGGCGGCGTGCTGCGGGTCAGCCAGGTGCAGTTGCTGCAGCCTTTCCTGGCCCTGCTGTTCGCGGTGCCGGTGCTGGGCGAAAGGCTGGACCCGCTGACCGTCGGCTTCTCGCTGGCTGTCATCGCCGTGGTCTTCATCGGCCGGCGCATGCCGGTGCGCGGCGCCGGGCGGGGCACCCCGGCGTGAGGACGCTCGGCCTGCACGGGGCGGCCCTCGACGGGATGCTGGACACTGGGGTCGAAACACCCGGAGCCCGCTGATGCAACGCCGCTTCCACCAACTCGACGTCTTCAGCGCGGTGCCGCTGAAGGGCAACCCGCTGGCCGTGGTGCATGCCGCGCAGGGCCTGGACGAGGCCACGATGGCGGCCTTCGCGCGCTGGACGAATCTCTCGGAGACCACCTTCCTGTTGCCGCCGACCCAGGCCGGCGCCGACTACCGTGTGCGCATCTGGACGCCCGGCGGCGAACTGCCCTTCGCCGGCCACCCCACGCTGGGCAGTTGCCACGCCTGGCTGGCGGCCGGCGGCGTGCCGCAGCAGCACGGCCTGGTGGTGCAGGAATGCGCCGTGGGGCTGGTGCGCCTGCGCCGCGCGGCGGGCCGCCTGGCCTTCGCTGCGCCGCCGCTGCGCCGCCGCGGGCCGCTGGACGCCGAACTGCTGGCGCACATCGTGCGCAGCCTGGGCCTGGCGGCAGAGGATGTGCTGCACCACCAGTGGGTGGACAACGGCCCCGGCTGGTGCGCGGTGATGCTGCGCTCGGCGGCGCAGGTGCTGGCCGTGCGGCCCGACTGGGCGCTGCTGGGCGAACTCAAGCTGGGTCTGGTCGGCGCGCAGCCGGCCGGCGCCGACACCGCCTTCGAGGTGCGCGCCTTCGTGCCCGGTCTGGGCGTGCCCGAAGACCCGGTCACCGGCAGCCTGAATGCGGGGCTGGCGCAGTGGCTCATCGGCGCCGGGCTGGCGCCGCCGGCCTACGTCGCCGCGCAGGGGGCCGCCTTGGGCCGCGCGGGGCGCGTCTTCGTCGAGCACAGCGGGGCCGAGATCTGGATCGGCGGCGACGTGGTGACCTGCATCGAAGGCAGCGTCGCGCTGTGAGCGCCGCATGAGCGTCGTCCTCGACCACCTGGTCATCGCCGCCGCCACGCTGGAGCAGGGCGCGGCCTGGTGCCAGACGACACTGGGCGTGACACCGCTGCCCGGCGGCCAGCACCCGCTGATGGGCACCCACAACCGGCTGCTGAAGATCGCCACGCCGGCTTATCCCGACGCCTACCTGGAGATCATCGCCGTCGACCCGGCCGCAGCGTCGCCCGGGCGCGCGCGCTGGTTCGGGCTGGGCGACGCGGCCCTGCAGGCCAGCCTGGCCGCGAGCGGCCCGCGCCTGATCCACGCCGTGGCGCGCAGCACGATGCTGGACATGCACCGCTGGGGCCTGATCACCGTGGGCTGCAAGCCCGGCGAGCCGGTCAGCGCCAGCCGCGAGACGCCGTCCGGCAGACTCAGCTGGCAGATCCTGGTGCGCGAGGACGGGGGCCTGGATTGCGCCGGCGCGCTGCCCACGCTGATCCAGTGGCAAGGCAGCCACCCCGCCGCAGCCATGCCGGATTCGGGTGTCGCGCTGACCGGCCTGACCTTGACCGGCGTGCCCCAGCCGGCGCGCGATGTCCTGCGGCTGCGCGGTGTCAGCGTCTTGCCGACGGGCAGCCCGGCGCTGTCGGCGACACTGTCCACCCCCTTGGGACCCGTGACTTTGCAAAGCCAGCCATGACCGAAGAATTGTTCCGCGAAGACGCCAGCCTGCTCGAATGCTCGGCCACCGTGGTGGCCGTGGACGACAGCGGCATCGTGCTCGACCGCACGGTCTTCTACCCCCTGGGTGGCGGCCAGGCTGGCGACAGCGGCACCCTGACCACGGCCGCCGGCGCCGTGCTGCTCATCGCCGACACGCGCAAGCACAAGGAAAGCCCGGGTGACATCGCCCACCTGCCGATGGCCGGCGCCGACCTGGCGAGCTTCACGCCGGGCACGATCGTGACGGCGCGCATCGACGCCGCGAAGCGCAGCGCCCACAGGCGCTTCCACACCGCCACCCATTTGCTGTGCGCGCTGGTGCCGCACCCGGTGGACGGCTGCTCGATCACGGCCGGCTACGCGCGGCTGGACTTCCACATGGCCGAGCCGCTGGACAAGGAAGCCCTGACCGCCGGCATCGCGCGCCTGGTGGCGCAAGCCCGCGCGGTCAGCCACCGCTGGATCAGCGAGGCCGAACTCGACGCCAACCCGCAGCTGGTGCGCAGCATGAGCGTGCAGCCGCCGCGCGGCCTGGGCCGCATCCGGGTGCTGGCGATCGACGGCGTGGACCTCCAGCCCTGCGGCGGCACGCATGTGGCCAACACCGCCGAGGTCGGCGACGTGGTGGTGACGAAGATCGAAAAGAAGTCGGCGATGACGCGCCGCGTGGTGCTCGGCTTTGCTGCGCCGCCGCCGGCGGCCTAGCCTTCAGGGGTTGCGGAAGTCGTCGTGGCAGCTCTTGCAGGTGGCGGCGGCCGGGCCGAAGGCGGCCTTCAAGGCGTCCAGGTTGTTGCTTTTGGCGACGACGGCCAGCTTGGCCACCTCGTCCTGCATCTTCTTGGCGGCGGCGTCGAACTTGGCACGCTCGGTCCAGACGTTGGCCTTGGGCTGGCCTTTTTCGGTGCCGCTGGTGCCTTCCACGAAACCGGCGTAGGGCAGCACCGACATCTCGCGAACGATGTCGGCGTTGGTCGCCGCGGCAGCGCCGTCGAAAGGCACACGGCCCTGCGCCATCGCACCGATGCGCGCGAAGTGCGTGGACATCACGGTGAACGCGGCCTTGCGGTACTTCACGGCGTCTTCGGGCTTCTGGAACTGGGCGGCAGCCGGCAGCGAGGCCAGCAGCGTGGCTGCTGCGGCGGTGACGATGAAAAACGGCTTCATGCGGTCGATCTCGGGTTGGGTGGGGGGTGACGGCAGTGTACGCACGGCGCTGCCCGGGTCTTCCGGGTTTGCCACTATGGGTGCTTCAAAACACGTCAGGGTTGCGCGCCGGCCCGCAGGCTGCAAAGATCGAGGCAATGTCTGAACCTGTCGCCTTGCCTGCCGTCCGCATCTGGGATCTCCCCACGCGGCTTTTCCACTGGACGCTGGCCGCCGCTGTCCTGGGCGCGGCGGGCACCGCCTGGATCGGCGGCAACGCCATGGTCTGGCACATGCGCTGCGGCCTGACGGTGATGGCGCTGCTGCTGTTCCGCGCGGTCTGGGGCTTGCTGGGTGGGCGCTGGTCGCGCTTCGCCAGCTTCATCTACTCGCCAGCCACCGTGCTGCGCTACCTGCGCGGCGAGCTGCGGCCCGGCGACCATTTCGAGGCCGGCCACAACCCGCTGGGTGCGCTGTCGGTCTTCGCTCTGCTGGGCGTGCTGGCGGTGCAGGTGGCCACCGGCCTGGTGGCCGACGACGAGATCGCATTCCGGGGGCCGCTGAACCGCTTTGTCAGCACAGCCCGCGGCCTGGCGGCCACCGGCTGGCATGCCGACATCGGTTGGTGGATCCTGCTCGCGCTGGTGCTGCTGCACATCGCGGCCATCGTGTTCTACTGGGTGCGCAAGCAGACCGACCTGATCCGCCCCATGCTCAGCGGCGACAAGCCCATACCGCCTGCCGCGGCCGACACCCCACCCAGCGAGGACAGCGGGCGCACGCGAGCCATGGCCGCGGTGCTGGGCCTGGCTTGCGCGGGTCTGGCGGTCTGGGTCGCCCGGCTCGCCAACTGATGGCGCCCGACCCCATCGCCCTGGTCGAGCGCGACAACGCGGCCCTGGTCGCGGCCGCACGCAGTCTGTTCACGGAGTACGCCAGCACCCTGGATGTCGACCTGTGCTTCCAGAACTTCGATGCCGAACTCGCCGCCCTGCCGGGTGAGTACGCGGGTCCCGGCGGCGCCTTGCTGGTGGCCTTCGTGCAGGGTGAGCCGGCTGGCTGTGGCGCGCTGCGTGCGCTGCCCGACGTCGACTATCCCAACGCCTGCGAGATGAAGCGCCTCTTCGTGCGCAACGCTTTTCGCCGCAGTGGCCTGGGCCGGCAACTCGCCCAGCGCCTGATGGACCTGGCCACCCAGGCCGGCTACGACCACATGCTGCTGGACACGCTGGACACCATGGAAACCGCGCGCGAGATGTATGCCTCTCTGGGTTTCGTGGAAGTGCCGCCCTACTACTTCAACCCCATCCCGGGTGCGCATTACCTCAAGGCCGAGCTCGACGCGATGGGCACGCGCTGGTAGGCGTGCAGCCCGCTGACACGCGCCCTTCGGGCATCATGCAGCGGATGCCTGACACCCCGCTCGAACTGCAGGCCGGTGATCTCCGGCTGGCCTTGCGTGCCGACCTGGGTGGTGCTATCGCCGGGCTCTGGCGCGGCGCCACGCCGGTCTTGCGCAGCACCGAGCCGGCCGACTTGACGGCCGTGCGCGGGTCGGCCTGTTTCCCGCTGGTGCCCTACTCCAACCGCCTGGGCCACCGCCGCTTCCAGTGGCAGGGGCAGGATCACACCACGGCCGCCAATTTCGCCGACAGCCCGCACTCGCTGCACGGGGTGGCCTGGCAGCGGCCCTGGGATGTCGTGTCGGCCAGTACCTCGGCAGCCGAACTGGCCTACCGCCACAGACCCGACGCGGACTGGCCTTTTGCCTTCGACGTGCGCCAACGTTTCGACCTGGCGCCCGGCCGCCTGAGGCTGCAACTGGCCCTCACCAACCGCGCCGAGCAGCCGCAGCCGGTCGGGCTGGGCTGGCATCCCTATTTCCCGCAACGCCCCGGCGCCCGGCTGCGCATCGACGTGGCCCAGCGCTGGGACAGCGATGCCAGCCAGTTGCCTACCCATCGCGTGGCGCAGTCCGGCATCGACGGCGAGGTGGCCGGCATGGCCTACGACCACTGCTTCGGCGGCTGGCAGGGGGCGGCGCTCATCACCGACGAGCAGATGTCGCTGCGTCTGACGTCGTCGCTGCCCTACCTGGTGGTGTTCACGCCGAACACGCAAGCTTTCTTCTGCGTGGAGCCGGTCAGCCACGTCAGCAACGCCATCCAGATGACCGATCCGGCCGCGCAGGGCCTGCGCACGCTGGCGCCCGGCGCCACATTCGACGCGTGGCTGCAACTCGACATCGAAGGAAACTGATGGATTGGACACCGCTGCCGATTGCGCCCTCGCTGCTGGGTGAATCGCCTTTCTGGCACCCCGATGAAGCGGCGCTCTACTGGGTCGACATCCCGGGCATGACACTGAACCGCTGGCACCCGGAGTCGGCCGAGTACCGCTTGTGGTCTTTGCCATCGGAGGCCGGCTGCTGCGCCCCCTTGCCCGGCGGCGACCTGCTGCTGGCGATGCGCGACGGCCTCTTCCGCTTTGACCCGGCCAGCGGTGAACGCAGCCGGCTGGCCGCCCCGCCCTACGACCCCGGGTCGGAGCGCTTCAACGACGGCAAGGCCGACCCGCAGGGCCGGCTCTGGGTGGGCACGATCTACGAACCGCGCGACGCGCCCCAGGCGGTGCTCTACCGCTGGGCGGCTGGCAGCCTGACAAAAATGGCCAGCGGTGTGACCGTGAGCAACGGCCTGGCCTTCAGCCCGGATGGCCGCACGCTGTTGTGGAGCGACACCTGGGCCCACCGCATCGATGCCCTGGACTTCGACGGCGCCGACGGCAGCCTGTCGCGCCGGCGTGCTTTTGCGCAGTTCCCGGTGAAGGTGCCCGGGCAGGATCTGGCCACTTACGGTGGCCGGCCCGACGGCGCGGCCATGGACCGGGACGGGTGCTGCTGGGTGGCGATGTTCGAAGGCCAGCGCCTGGTGCGGCTGTCGCCCAGTGGCGAATTGCTGCAGTCCATGCCTTTGCCCGTGCGGTGTCCGACCATGCCCTGCTTCGGTGGGCCCGACCTGCGCACGCTCTACCTCACCACAGCGCGTGCCAACCGGCCGGCCGAAGAACTGGCGCAGCAACCGGCGGCTGGCTGCGTGCTCAGCGCGCGCGTCGATGTACCGGGTCTGCCGGTGAACTTCGCGCGCGGATGACGACGCCCAGGGCCCGATGACCGACCGCCTCGACCGCCCGGCGCTGCTGGCCTGGCTGCACGAGCCGCGGGTCTGGGACCTGGCCGTCATCGGCGGCGGCTCGGTCGGCCTGGGCGTGGCGCTGGACGCCGCGGTGCGCGGCCTGAGCGTGGTGCTGGTCGAGTCGCACGACTTCGCCGAGGGCACCTCGTCGCGCTCGACCAAGCTGGTGCACGGCGGCGTGCGCTACCTGGCGCAGGGCGACATCGGCCTGGTGCGTGAGGCCCTGCACGAACGCGCTGCGCTGCTGGCCAATGCGCCCCACGTGGCGCAACGCCTGCCTTTCGTCATGCCCGGCTACCACTGGTGGGAACGCGGCGTCTACGGCGTCGGCCTGAAGGCCTACGACGCGCTGGCCGGCCGCCAGGGCCTGGGCGGTACCGAGTGGCTCAGCACGCGGCGGGCCCTTGAACTGCTGCCCGGCGCGCAGCCGCGCGGCCTGTGGGGTGGTGTGCGCTACTGGGACGGCCAGTTCGACGACGCCCGCCTGGCCTTGCTGCTGGCGCGCACCGCCGCCGCCCGCGGCGCGCTGGTGCTGAACCACTGCGCCGTGACCGGCCTGGTCCACGAAGCCGGGCAGCTGCGGGGGCTGGATGTGCGCGACGCCGAAACCGGCGCCGCGGCCCGGCTGAGCGCGCGCTGCGTGGTCAACGCCACCGGTGTCTGGGTCGACAGCGTGCTCGATCTGGACCGCACGCCGGGCGCGCCGGCCGCTGCGCCGCTGGTCGCCCCCAGCCAGGGCGTGCACCTGGTCGTCGACCGCGCTTTCCTGCCCGGCAACCACGCGCTGCTGGTGCCCAGGACGGCTGACGGTCGGGTGCTGTTTGCCGTGCCCTGGTTCGGCAAGACCATTCTGGGCACGACCGACACGCCCCGCCAGGACCGGGCCCGCGAGCCAGCGCCCTTCGCCGACGAAGTGGCCTTCATCCTCGGCGAGGCCGGCCGCTACCTGGCGCGCGCGCCGCAACGCAGCGACGTGCGTTCGGTGTGGGTCGGCTTGCGCCCGTTGGTGCGCCCGCTGGTGCGCCCGCTGGTGCGGCCGCAGGCCTCGGCGGCCGGTGAGACCAAGGCCCTGTCACGCGAACACACGGTGCTGGTCGCGCCGTCGGGCCTGGTCACGGTGACCGGCGGCAAGTGGACGACCTACCGTTCGATGGCCGAAGACGTGCTGGACCGCGCGATGAGCGTCGGCCTGTTGCCGCGCCGCGCTGGCGGCGTCACCACCCGCTTGCCGCTGCTGGGCGCAGCGCCCGGCCGTCCGCTGTCCGAACCGCCCGGCGAGCACCTCTACGGCAGCGAGGTCGCGTTGCTGCGCAGCCTGCCTGGCGCGACCGACTGGTTGTGGCGCGACGCCGAAACGCGCAGCGGCGGCCTGAGTGTGGCCATGGTGCGTTTCGCGGCGCGCTACGAGATGGCGCGCAGCGTGGCCGATGTGCTGGCGCGCCGCTCGCGGCTGCTCTTCCTGGACGCCGCCGAGGCGGCGCGACAGGCCGACGCGGTGGCGGCCATCCTGGCCGAGGAACTGGGCCAGGCCGTCGAAACCGACAGCTTCAAGGCCCTGGCCGCGCAGTACCAGCGCCTGCCCTGAACGGGGCGGCTGCCGGCCGCGCGGGCCTCAGGTCTTCGGCAAGGCCTCGATGGCCTCGCGCACTTCGCGGGTGCTGAGAATTTCGTTCAGCAAGCGGGGCGCGGCGGCACCCGGTGCGTAGACCGCGTAGACCGGCACGCCGCTGCGCCCCAGGCGGGCCAGTTCGGCGCTGATGGCGGCGTCGCGCCGCGTCCAGTCGGCGCGCAGCAGCAGCACCCGGCGGGCCTCGAACAGCGCCTGGACCTCGCTGCGCGACAGCACCGCACGCTTGTTGACCTGGCAGGTCACGCACCAGGCGGCTGTGAAGTCCACGAACACCGGCCGCCCCTCGGCCTGGGCCTGGGCGACACGCTCGGCCGACCACGGCTGCCAGGCATCTTCGCCGCGCGCCGCGCCGACCGTGTCGACCGCGCCCGCGGCCGCCTCCTGGTGCAGCGCGGGCGCCGCCCAGAACAGCGCGGCGGCCATCACCAGCACGGCCGTCGCGCCCAGGCCGCGGCGGGCCCTGCTACCCAGCGTCGGTGAACCGAGGGCCCAGGCCAGAAAGGCCAGCGCGACCAACAGGATCAACAGCCCGGCAGCGCCGTCGATGCCCGCTTGCTGGCCCAGCACCCAGACCAGCCAGACAACCGTGGCGAACATCGGAAAGGCCATCAAGGTCTTGAAGTGCGCCATCCACACGCCCGGCCTCGGCAAGAGCTGGGCCAGTTGCGGCCAGGCGCTGGCCGCCAGATAGGGCAGGGCCATGCCCAGCCCGAGGAAGGCGAACACCGTCAGCGCCTGCGCCGGGGGCAGCGCCACCGCCGCGCCCAGCGAAGCGCCCATGAAAGGCGCCGTGCAGGGCGAGGCCACGGCCACGGCCAGCACGCCGGTGAGCAGGGCATCCAGCGCTGGGTGACGGGCTTGCACGGCGGCCCAGGAACTGGGCAGCACCGAGCCGATCTCGAACACGCCGGCCAGGTTCAGGCCGATCAGCGTGAACAAGGCGGCCAGCACCGCCACCACGGCCGGTGTCTGCAACTGAAAGCCCCAGCCGAGTTGCTCGCCACCCGCGCGCAGCGTCAGCAGCAGGCCGGCCAGCGCGACGAAGGACAGCACCACGCCGAGGGTGTAGGCCAGCCCACCCACCAGCAAGGCGCGGCGGTTGCCGGCGTGGTGGGCAAAGCCCAGCACTTTCAGCGACAGCACCGGGAAGACGCAAGGCATCAGGTTGAGCAGCGCACCACCGGCCAGCGCCAGCAGCAGCGCCAGGCCCAGGCCGGCGCTGGCTTCGGGCGCCGCGCCGGACGGGGCCGCCGGCGTGACCAGCGGCGGCAGCGCCGCCGGCGCCGCGGCCGCTGGCGGCCAGGCTGCGCTGACGGCCATCTGCAGCCGCAGGCCGACGGGCTGGCCGTCGGCGATCAGCACGGCAGCCAGTTGGCGGGGCGCCGCGCTGCGTTGCGGGTCCAGCGCCAGGCGCGCCGTCCAGCTGCCGTCGGCCCACTGGTTGCGCTGCGGCGCGGCCGTCTGGATCAAGCCCGCCGTTTCAGGCAGCAGGCTCATCGCGCGGCCCTGCCAGGCGGCGGGCAGGCCGGTCATGCGAACCACCATCGCGGCGCCCTCGAAGGACACGGCGGCTTGCGCCTGCGGCAGCTCCAGCGGCTGGGCGGCGGCGGCCGCCGCGAACAGCGCGGCCTGCCCGGCGGTGGCCGCCTGAGCGGGCAGGCGCAGCGCGAAATCGCCGCTCTCGGGGATGCAGACGTCCTTGCAGACCAGCCATTCGGCGTGCAGTTTCACATCCAGCGCTTCGGCCTTGAAACCCGCGGGCAGCGTCACCGCCACCGGCAGCAGCAGCGTGTCCTCGTAGCCGTAGTTCAGCAGCGGCCCGACGGGCAAGGGCTTGGGCGTCGGCCACTGGATGTCGCCGGCCTGGACGCCAGGCGGCAGCGTCCAGGCGAAGGTGGTCGGCAAGCCCGAATCGCCCGGGTTCTTCCAGTAGGTGTGCCAGTGCGGCTGGTGTTCGATCTTCAGGGCCAGCGTGACGGCCTTGCCGGGGGCCAGGCCTGCGGGCGCGTGGGCCACCAATTCGGCGCGCACCTGGGGTGTGGCGACCACGGCGCCCGGCACTGCTGCGGCTGCAGTCCCCTGCCAGGTGAAAGGACTGACAAAGGCCAGGACGCAGGCGGCGAGGCGGTTCAAGCGGGTCATGGGCAGGGCCTGTTTGCGAGGCGGCGGACGGGTTGCGCTTGCCGCGCGGAAGTGTCGATTGTGGGCCTCGGTCCGGGCCATCCGTCCCGGCTTGTGAGGTCCCCTTCCGCGACGTCCGGGTTTCTTCGTATAATTCCAAGGCTTTGCTGAGCTCACTCAAAACATGGCGACCCAACGGCAAGTTAGAGACGACCGCTGGGACGACAACGATGAGGCAGCTTTGAGAGGGGGGGCACTGAACTTCAAGCCGCTGACGCGGGATGAAGCGCAGGCTTTGCGTGCCCAAGCGCCGTCACTGTCGCCTTGGCGCGTTATCGGTGTGCAGGTGGTGGTCGGCTTGGGCGTGGCGCTGTTGGTGGCGCTCGTTTCCGGCAAACAGGTTTACGGGTGGTCGCTGCTTTACGGCGCGTTCACGGTGGTCGTGCCGGGTGCCTTGATGGCGCGCGGCATGACCAGCAAGCTCAGCAGCATGAACCCCGGCGCCAGCGCTGTCAGTTTCATGTTGTGGGAGATGGTCAAAATTGCGGTTTCGGTGGTCATGCTCGCGCTGGCACCGAAACTCGTGCAACCCCTGAGCTGGCCAGCCTTGCTGGTGGGCTTGGTGGTGTGCATGAAGGTTTATTGGGTCGCGCTCTTGTGGCGTGGCAGCTCCAAGAGTTGAACAGACGAGACTAGCAAAGCATGGCAGCAGAAGCTCATGCCGCGAACGCGGCCGCCGAACACGGCCCGACCTCCGGCGAGTACATCATCCATCACCTGACGCACCTGCGTAACAAGGAGATGTCCGGCCCCTTCGACCTGTCCGTGGTCAGTTGGGATTCGATGTTCTTCTCCATCACCATCGGGGTGATCGGCTGCTTCCTGCTGTGGCTGGCCGCGCGCAAGGCCACCTCGGGCGTGCCGGGCCGTTTCCAGGCTGCGGTTGAAATCCTGGTCGAGATCGTCGAGACGCAGGCCAAGGGCATCGTCCACAACGCCAACAGCCGCAAGCTGGTGGCGCCGCTGGCCCTGACGGTGTTCGTCTGGATCTTCCTGCTCAACGCGATGGACCTGCTGCCTGTCGACCTGTTGCCCTTCATCTGGGAAAAGGTCTATGGCGCGATGGGCGGCGACCCGCACCATGCCTACCTGCGTGTGGTGCCCACCGCCGACCTGTCGGTGACCATGGGCCTGTCGCTCGGCGTGTTGATCACCTGCCTGGTCTACAACGTCAAGATCAAGGGCCTGGGCGGCTGGGGGCACGAGCTGATCGCCGCGCCTTTTGGCGACCATTGGGCGCTCTACCCCTTCAACTTCCTGATGCAGATCATCGAGTTCGTCGCCAAGACGGTCTCGCATGGCATGCGGCTGTTCGGCAATATGTACGCTGGTGAACTGATCTTCCTGCTGATCGCCTTGCTCGGTGGCGCCTTCACGCTGTCGGCCACGGGCTTCGGCCTGGCGGCGCTGCACATCATCGCCGGCACGGTGTGGGCGCTGTTCCACCTGATCATCATCACCCTGCAGGCCTTCGTGTTCATGATGCTCACGCTCGTGTACATCGGCCAGGCGCACGACTCGCACTGAGCCCCACAGCGAGCCCCGCACCGGACCGTTTCCCCGTTTTTCCCGGTTCCGTTTTCCTTTTTCTCTCACACCACTTATCCCTCTAGGAGTCATCATGGAAGTCATCAGCTTTGTCGCCCTCGCCGCCGGTCTGATCATTGGTCTGGGCGCCGTCGGTGCCTGTATCGGCATCGGCATCATGGGCAGCAAGTACCTCGAATCGGCTGCCCGCCAGCCCGAGCTGATGGGCGAACTGCAGACCAAGATGTTCCTGCTGGCCGGCCTGATCGACGCCGCCTTCATCATCGGTACCGGTATCGCCCTGTGGTTCGCCACGGCCAACCCCTTCCTGGCCCAAATCGCGCTCCTGCCGAAGTAAACAATGCCCCAAGCGGACGCCGCGGTACCGGCTTGGCCGGGCCGCTGGGGTCGCCCCCTTTGAGGGGGTGCGGCAACGCCGCTACGGGGGTGGAGGAATCACATGAGCATCACCGGTACCCTCATCGTTCAGATGATCGTGTTCCTGATCCTGGTCGGGTTCACGATGAAATTCGTCTGGCCGCCGATCACGGCAGCGCTGGACGAGCGCGCCAAGAAGATCGCCGACGGCCTGAGCGCCGCCGACAAGGCGAAGTCGGAATTGGCTGTCGCCAACCAGCGCGTGGAAGCCCAGCTTTCCGCCGCCCGCGACGACGCCGCCAAGCGCCTCGCCGACGCCGAGCGCCTGGCTCTGCAGATCGTTGAAGAAGCCAAGGGCAAGGCCACGGTGGAAGCGGACAAGATCATTGCCGCCGCCCACGCCGAAGCCGAGCAGGCTTCGGTCAAGGCCCGCGAAACGCTGCGTGAGCAGGTTGCTGGCTTGGCCGTCAAGGGCGCTGAAGCCATCCTGCGCAAGGAAGTCAACGCCGGCGTCCACGCCGAGCTGTTGTCGCGCCTGAAGGCGGAGCTCTGACATGGCCGAGCTGGCCACCATCGCCCGCCCCTACGCCGAGGCCTTGTTCTCGTCGGCGGGTGCCGATGCCGCAGGCTTGAAGTCGCAACTGGCCGGCGTGGCTGCGCTGGCCGCCGACGCCGAGTTGCGGCAGTACGCCGACAACCCCAAGGTCAGCGCCGATCAGGTGTTCGACCTCGTGGCGGGCGTCGCGCTGCAGCAAGGCCTGTCGCTCGACAGCAAGGTGGGCAATCTGTTGCGCACCGTGATCGAGAACGGCCGCCTGGCAGCCCTGCCCGAGATTTCGGCGCAGTACGGGGCCCTCGTCAACGGCAGCAGCGGCGTGTCGGACGCCACCATCCAGAGCGCTTTCGCCATCGCTGGCGACGCGCTGGCCGATGTCGTGGCCACGCTGGAAAAGCGCTTCGCCAGGAAGCTCAACGCCACGGTCGAAATCGTCCCCGAGCTGATCGGCGGCATCCGCGTCGTCGTCGGCGATGAGGTGCTCGACACCTCCGTCAAGGCCCGTCTCGAACAAATGAAGCTTGCGCTGACCGCGTGAGTTTCCGGAGCACAACATGAACCTGAATCCCGCAGAAATCTCCGAGCTGATCAAGAGCCGCATCGAAGGCCTTGCCGTCTCGGCCGACATCAAGAACCAGGGCACTGTCGTGTCCGTCACCGACGGCATCGTGCGCGTGCACGGCCTGTCTGAAGTGATGGCCGGCGAAATGCTGGAATTCCCGCCCACCCCCGGCGGCCAGCCGACCTACGGCCTGGCGCTGAACCTCGAGCGCGACTCGGTCGGCTCGGTGATCCTGGGCGAGTACGAACACATCTCCGAAGGCGACACCGTGAAGTGCACGGGCCGCATCCTGGAAGTGCCGGTCGGCCCCGAGCTGCTGGGCCGCGTGGTCAACGCGCTGGGTCAGCCCATCGACGGCAAGGGCCCGATCAACGCCAAGATGACCGACGTCATCGAGAAGGTCGCCCCCGGCGTGATCGCGCGCAAGAGCGTGGACCAGCCGGTGCAGACCGGCCTGAAGTCCATCGACTCGATGGTGCCGGTCGGCCGCGGCCAGCGCGAGCTGATCATCGGCGACCGCCAGACCGGCAAGACGGCCGTGGCCATCGACGCGATCATCAACCAGAAGGGTCAGAACATGACCTGCATCTACGTCGCGATCGGCCAGAAGGCTTCGTCGATCAAGAACGTGGTGCGCGCGCTGGAAGCCAACGGCGCGATGGAATACACCATCGTGGTGGCGGCTTCGGCTTCCGAGTCGGCCGCCATGCAGTACGTTTCGGCGTATTCGGGTTGCACGATGGGCGAGTACTTCCGCGACCGCGGCCAAGACGCGCTGATCGTGTACGACGACCTGTCCAAGCAGGCCGTCGCCTACCGCCAGGTCTCGCTGCTGCTGCGTCGCCCGCCGGGCCGCGAAGCCTACCCCGGCGACGTGTTTTATCTCCACAGCCGCCTGCTGGAACGCGCTGCCCGCGTGAACGCCGACTACGTCGAGAAGTTCACCAACGGTGAAGTCAAGGGCCGCACCGGTTCGCTGACCGCGCTGCCGATCATCGAGACGCAGGCCGGCGACGTGTCGGCCTTCGTGCCGACCAACGTGATCTCGATCACCGACGGCCAGATCTTCCTGGAAACCAGCCTGTTCAACGCCGGCATCCGCCCCGCCATCAACGCCGGTATCTCGGTGTCGCGTGTCGGTGGTGCAGCCCAGACCAAGCTGATCAAGAGCCTGTCCGGCGGTATCCGTACCGACCTGGCGCAATACCGTGAACTGGCCGCCTTCGCGCAGTTCGCGTCGGACCTGGACGCCGCCACCCGCAAGCAGCTCGACCGCGGCGCCCGCGTGACCGAACTGCTCAAGCAGGCCCAGTACAGCCCGCTGCCGATCAGCCTGATGGGCGCCACGCTGTACGCGGTGAACAAGGGCTATCTGGACGACATCGAAGTCAAGCGCGTGCTGGCTTTTGAGCACGGCCTGCACCAGCACCTGAAGAGCAGCCATGCTGCCTTGCTGGCCAAGCTGGAAAACGACAAGGCCATGGACAAGGGCGCCGAAGAAGAACTGGCTGGCGCCGTCACCGCGTTCAAGAAGTCCTTCGTCTAAGCCGCGCCCAGGAGCAAGACCATGGCGATCGGCAAAGAGATACGCGGCAAGATCAAATCGGTGGAGAACACCAAGAAGATCACCAAGGCCATGGAGATGGTCGCCGCTTCCAAGATGCGCAAGGCGCAAGAGCGCATGCGTGCGGCGCGTCCGTACGCCGACAAGATCCGCAACATCACGGCGCACCTGTCTGGGGCCAACCCCGAGTACAAGTCACCGTACATGCGCTCGGGTGGAACGACGAAGGCTGTCGGCTTCATCGTCGTCAGCACCGACAAGGGCCTGTGCGGCGGTCTGAACACCAACATCTTGCGTGCCGTCACGAACAAGATGAAGGAAGTCCAGTCGGCCGGCGGCACGATCCAGGCGGTGGCCATCGGCAACAAGGGCTTCGGTTTCCTGAACCGCGTCGGCGCCAACGTGATCAGTCACGCGGTGCAGCTTGGTGATGCGCCGCAGCTCGACAAGCTGATCGGCCCGGTCAAGGTCATGCTGGACGCCTTCGTGGCCGGCAAGCTCGACGCCGTGCACCTCTGCTACACCGGCTTCATCAACACGATGAAGCAGGAGCCGAACATCGAGCAGCTGCTGCCGCTGTCGGCGTCGCGCCTGCAGCAGACCGAAGCCGAGAAGACGGCTTACGGCTGGGACTACATCTACGAGCCCGACGCGGCGACGGTGATCGACGACCTGCTGACGCGCTATGTCGAAGCGCTGGTCTACCAGGCCGTGGCCGAGAACATGGCCAGCGAGCAGAGCGCGCGCATGGTGGCGATGAAGGCCGCCACCGACAACGCCGGCACGCTGATCGGCGAGCTGAAGCTGGTCTACAACAAGACCCGCCAAGCCGCGATCACCAAGGAACTGTCGGAAATCGTCAGCGGCGCTGCCGCCATCAGCGGTTGATCCAGCAGCCCTGCTGCAGCCGCCCGCAACGAATATTGTTTGAAGGACAAGAAACATGCAAGCTCAAGGCAAGATCGTCCAGTGCATCGGCGCTGTCGTGGACGTGGAATTCCCGCGCAACGCCATGCCCCGCGTCTATGACGCGCTCAAGCTCGAGGGCACCGCGCTGACGCTGGAAGTCCAGCAGCAACTGGGTGACGGCGTGGTGCGCACCATCGCGCTGGGCTCCAGCGACGGCCTGCGCCGCGGCCTGATGGTCAGCAACACCGGCGCCAACATCACGGTGCCCGTGGGCAAGGCCACGCTGGGCCGCATCATGGACGTGTTGGGCAACCCCATCGACGAGCGCGGCCCGGTCGACCAGACGCTGACCGCCCCCATCCACCGCAAGGCCCCGGCCTACGACGAGCTGAGCCCGTCGCAGGAACTGCTGGAAACCGGCATCAAGGTGATCGACCTGATCTGTCCCTTCGCCAAGGGCGGCAAGGTGGGTCTGTTCGGCGGCGCCGGCGTCGGCAAGACCGTGAACATGATGGAACTCATCAACAACATCGCCAAGGCGCACAGCGGCCTGTCGGTGTTCGCCGGTGTCGGTGAGCGCACCCGCGAGGGCAACGACTTCTATCACGAGATGGCCGATTCGGGCGTCGTGAACCTGGAGCAGCTCGAAGAGTCCAAGGTGGCCATGGTCTACGGCCAGATGAACGAACCCCCGGGCAACCGCCTGCGCGTGGCGCTGACCGGTCTGACCATCGCCGAGTCCTTCCGCGACGAAGGCCGTGATGTGCTGTTCTTCGTCGACAACATCTACCGCTATACGCTGGCCGGCACCGAAGTCTCCGCACTGCTGGGCCGCATGCCGTCCGCCGTGGGCTACCAGCCGACGCTGGCCGAGGAGATGGGCCGTCTGCAAGAGCGCATCACGTCGACCAAGGTCGGCTCGATCACCTCGATCCAGGCCGTTTACGTCCCGGCTGACGACCTGACCGACCCCTCGCCCGCCACCACCTTCGCCCACCTGGACGCAACGGTCGTGTTGAGCCGCGACATCGCTTCGCTGGGCATCTACCCGGCCGTCGACCCGCTGGACAGCAACAGCCGCCAGGTCGACCCCAACGTCGTCGGTGAAGAGCACTACAACACCACCCGCGCCGTGCAGGCCACGCTGCAGCGCTACAAGGAACTGCGCGACATCATCGCCATCCTGGGCATGGACGAACTGAGCCCGGAAGACAAGCTGGCCGTGAGCCGCGCGCGCAAGATCCAGCGCTTCCTGAGCCAGCCCTTCCACGTCGCCGAAGTGTTCACCGGCTCGCCCGGCAAGTACGTGCCGCTGAAGGAAACCATCCGCGGTTTCAAGATGATCGTGGCCGGCGAATGCGACGCGCTGCCGGAACAAGCCTTCTACATGGTCGGCACCATCGACGAGGCCTTCGAGAAGGCCAAGAAGATCAACTAAGGAACCACGATGGCAACCCTGCACGTTGACGTCGTCAGCGCCGAAGCCTTGATCTTCTCGGGCGAGGCCCAATTCGTGGCCCTGCCCGGCGAGAACGGTGAACTCGGCATCCTGCCGCGCCACACGCCGCTGATCACGCGCATCAAGCCGGGCGCGGTGCGCATCCAGCGTCTCGACGGCAACGAGGAATTCATCTTCGTTGCCGGCGGCATCCTGGAAGTGCAGCCGGGCACGGTCACCGTGCTGGCCGACACCGCCATCCGCGGCAAGGACCTCGATGAAGCCAAGGCCACGGAGGCCAAGAAGCAGGCTGCCGAGGCGATGAAGAACGCCAAGAGCGACATCGACCTGGCCGCTGCGCAAGGCGAATTCGCGGCGATGGCGGCACAACTGGCTGCGATCCAGAAACTGCGTCGCAAGTAAGTTCGGCGCACAAGGTCAACGCACGGCACGCAAACCCGCCCGGTGGCAACATCCGGCGGGTTTTGTTTTTTCGATCAGCAGCGAAGGGGCGCGCCATGAGCAGGAAGCAGGACACAGGCAAGGCCAAGAAGGGCGCCCCAGCCGGCAGCGGCACCGGCCGACTCGGCAAGGGCGAGTACCTGGAGAAACTGGGCCCGCTGCAACTGCGCTTGAACAACATGGCGCGCTGGCTGCAGCACACCGGCAAACGCCTAGTGGTGGTGGTGGAAGGGCGCGACACCGCCGGCAAGGGCGGTGTCATTGCGGCCATCGCCGAGACCTTGAACCCGCGGCAATGCCATGTGGTGGCGCTGGACAAACCCAGCGAACGCGAAAGCCGCCAGTGGTACTTTCAGCGCTATGTGCCGCATTTGCCGACGGCCGGCGAGATCGCCCTTTTCGACCGCAGTTGGTACAACCGGGCCGGTGTCGAGCGGGTCATGGGCTTTTGCACCGAAGACCAGACCGCCGCCTTCCTGAAGCAGGCGCCGGCTTTCGAGCGCTTGCTGGTCGACGACGGCGTGCTGCTCTTCAAGTACTGGCTGACCGTCGACCAGGCGCAGCAGGAGGCGCGCTTCGCCGAACGGCAGGCCGACCCGTTGAAGCGGTGGAAGCTGTCGTCCATCGACGTGCAGGCCCGCGAAAAATACGCCGACTACGGACGCGCCCGCGACGTCATGCTCAAGGCCACGCACAGCCCGCGCGCGCCTTGGACGCTGGTCGATTTCAACGACCAGCGCAGAGGTCGCCTGGCCCTGATCGAGCACCTGCTGGCCGCTGTACCCGAAGAAGCGCCGGCGCCCAGCTCGATCGTCTTTCCACCGCTGGGCCACGACCCGCTGCAAGAACGCTCCAGGGCGGGGTTGAAGCCGATTTGAGCGCCCCGGCGGTTTTCGCCTGGGGCGCGGCGCGCCAGGTTCGCGTCACGGCCGCGACCGACCGTTCAGCGCGGCATCGTGGCCTCGCGCAAGACCTGCCCGACGGGCATTTCGCAGCGCCGGGCTCAATGCGCCGCGATCACGCCGCAGGCCACCCGTGCGCCGGAGTTGCCGGTGGGCTGGGTGCTGTAGTCGTCGGCCTGGGCGTGCACGATGAGCGACCGTCCGACCACGCCGTTGGGACCGGCAGCCACGGTCGGTCCGTCGAGCATGAATTTCTGGTCGACGCGGCCCAGGGCATCGGCCTTCAGCGCCGGCAGGTCGCCCGCGTGGTGGGCGGCGTTCTGCGGGCCGTGCACCTGGCCGCCCGGGTTGAAGTGCCCGCCTGCGCTGCTGCCGTCGGTGCTGGCGCAGCTGCCGGTCTCGTGCACGTGGAAGCCCTGTTCGCCACCCGGCTTCAGGCCGCTGAGCTGGGCGTGCACCATCAGGCGGCCGTCCATCTCGTGGAACATCACCAGGCCGGTGACGGTGTTGCCTTGGGTGGGCGACAGCGTGGCCACGGCCATCCGACCGGCCATCATGCCCATCGGGTGGTCTTTGGGTGTGGCGCAACCGGCCAGGGCCAGCGCGGCGATCGAGAGGGCCAGGGTCTGTGCAGCGATCCGGTGGTTCATGGGGGGTCTCCGGTGGCGTGATGGGGCGGTCGACTGTATGCCGAAGTCTTCGTCCGGCCTGCGCGCTGCCGTACACAGGCGACGCATGCTGTGTTCAGCCGCCAGCGACCGCCGCCGGGCCGGCGTCGCCGCGCCCCGCGCCGCAGCAGAAGGCGCTGACCCAGGGGCGCAGGGCCAGACCCAGGCTGCGGCCGTCGGCATTCAGCGCGTCCAGGCGCTGCGCTGCGTCTTCGGCACGGCGGCGCAACGCCGCTTCATCGACGGTGGTGACGCGGCCGTGCTCGACGACGACGCGGCCGCCGACCAGCACGGTATCGACGGCGGCGCCGTTTTCACCGTGCACCAGCTGGCGCAGCGCGTCGCGCAGAGGCACGAAGTGGGGCTGGGCCAGATCCAGCAGCACCAGATCGGCGGCCCGTCCGGCTTCGATGCGGCCGATGGCGGTGCCCCAGCCCAGGGCCTGCGCACTGCCTTCGGTGGCCATGTGCAGCGCCTGCGCGCCGGCGATCCAGCGCGCCTCGTCGGCGCTGATCACGCGCGACAGGCCGGTGGCCAGGCGCATGGCTTCGAACAGGTTCTGCGTGTCGGCGGTGTTGGCGCCATCGGTGCCCAGGCCGACGCGCAGGCCGAGTTCGAGCATGCGCTGCACCGGCGCGATGCCCGATCCCAGCCGCAGGTTGCTCAGCGGGTTGTGGATGGCGGTGACGCCGGCCCGCGCCAGCTGCGCGATGTCGGCATCGTCCACCCAGATCGCATGGGCGGCGCTGAAACCGCCGTTGAGCAGGCCCAGGCGCCCCAGATGCGAAACCAGGCTGCAGCCGTAGCGCTGTTCACCATGCACGGCCTGCGCCCGGCTTTCAGCCAGGTGGGTCTGCAGCGGCAGGCCGAATTCGGCCGCCAGTGCCGCACAGCCGCGCAGGAATTCGTCGCTGCAGTGCAGCGGGATCGTCGGCGCGATGCCCAGGCGGACCTGGGTCGCATCGAAGGGCCAATCCCGGGCCGCCTCGCGCACGACAGCCAGGCAGGCCGCGGCATCGGCGCCGCGCAGGGCCGAGACGGCGGCTTGCAGTGCGGCCGGCAGGGCGGCCAGCAGCGGCGGGTAGGCCTGGAACAGCGTGCGGTCGGCCAGCATGGGCGCCACCACCGCGCGGATGCCGACCTGGGCGTAGGCGCCGCCTACGGCCTGCAGGCCCGCCACGGTGGGCAGCGGAAATTCGCCGCTGACGTCGAACAGGGCGGTGCAGCCTTTCTTCAGCAGCTCGACGGCGGTCAACGTGGCGCTGAGCGCCAGGTCGGCCAGGCCGCGGTGGCCGTTGATGGCCGGTGACGCCGCCAGAAAGCCTTCCAGCGCCACGTCGGCCACCGCGCCACGGCCCAGCGCGCCGTGGGCGTGGGTGTGACCGTTGACCAGGCCGGGGATGAGCAGGCGGTCGGACGCGTCGAGGGCCGTCGCGCCTGGCAGTGCATCGAACTGGCCGGGCGGACCGATCTCGCGGATCAGTCCGCCCTCGATGAGCAGGTCAGCGGGGCGCACGGCGGCGCCGGCATGGGCCAGCAGCCGGCCGTTGCGAACGATCAGTCTGTCGGTCGATGCCATGGCCGCAGTGTCGGGCAATTCAGCGGGCGCGGAGCTGCCGTGGTCAGAGCCCCTGTAGCGTGCCCAGCGCCCGCAGGATCTTCTCGGGCGTGATCGGCTGCGAAGCCACGCGGGCCTGGAAAGGCGCCAGCGCGTCGTTGATGGCGTTCATCACCGCACCCGGCGCGCCGGCGGTGCCGGCCTCGCCCGCACCCTTGGCGCCGAGCTGGCTGCTCTTGGTCGGGCTCTGCACGTGGCTGATGACGATGTCGGGCATTTCACCGGCCATCGGCACCAGGTAGTCGGCCATGTTGCCGTTGCGCAGCGTGCCGTCGGTGTCGTACAGGCATTCCTCGAACAGCGCACCGCCGATGCCCTGGACGATGGCGCCGCGCATCTGTTCGTCGACCAGCATGGGGTTGATCACCCGGCCGCAGTCTTCCACCGCCCAATGCTTCAGCAGCTTGACGAAGCCGGTCTCGACATCGACTTCGACGTGGCTGACCTGCACGCCGTTGGTGAAGATGAAGGGGTAGTCGCGCTGCGCGTAATGGCGCGTCACCATCAGTTCGGGCGTGAAGTGCTTGGGCAGGGTGTCGCTGCGGAAATAGGCGATGCGGCCCAGCTCGGCCAGGTCCAGCAACACCGCGCCGCTGGCCGCGTCGACGACCGCGCTGCGCAGCACTTTCAAGTCGGCAGCTTCGCGCTGCAGGATGGCCGCTGCCGTGGCCAGGATGTTGGCGCGCAGCACCAGGCCGGCCTGCAGCACCGCTTCACCGCCGATGCCCGCCCCGCGTGAGGCCCAGGTGCCGCCGCCATAGGGCGTGGCGTCGGTGTCGCCGGTGACGACGCGCACGCGGGCCAAGTCCACGCCCACCGCGTCGGCGGCGATCTGGCCGAAGATGGCCTCGGTGCCCTGGCCCTGTTCGCCGACGCTGCTCATCACCGTCAGCGCGCCGCTGGGTTCCAGGCGCAGCGTGGCGCCGTCCTGCGACGCGATGCGGGCGCCGCCGACACCGTAGAAGGCGGCACTCGGGTTGGTCAACTCGATCAGCGCCGCCACACCGATGCCGCGGTAGATGCCGCGCTGGCGCAGTTCGGCCTGCTCGGCGCGCAAGGCGTCGTAGTCGCACACCCGCTTGGCTTCGCGCAGACAGGCTTCGTGCGACAGCACTTCCAGCTTGATGCCCGATGCGCCGGTGGCCGGATACGCATCGTCCGGGATCACATTGCGTTGGCGGAAGGCGATAGGGTCCAGGCCCAGCTTCTGCGCCACGCCGTCGACCAGCGCTTCCGTCACTGCGCAGGCGATGGGGTGGCCCACGCCGCGGTACTGGCAGGTCGGCACCTTGTTCTGGAAGACCACATTCAGCTTGGCGCGGTAGGCCTGGTGCTTGTACGGGCCGCCGGTCAGGTTGACGACCTGGTTGCCTTCGATGCCGCTGGTGCGCGGGAACATGCTGAAGGGGCCGATGCCGGTCAGGTCGTCGATCTCGAAGGCCAGGATGTCGCCCGCCGTGCTGGCCGCGATGCGGGCCTGGATGCGGTGCTCGCGGGCGTGGATGTCGCTGACGAAACTCTCCAGCCGGTCGGCGACGAACTTGATCGGGCGCTTCAGCATCAGCGCCAGCGCGACGGTGGCGAAGTCGTCGGGATAGGCGTGGACCTTGATGCCGAAACTGCCGCCCACGTCGCGGCAGATCACGCGCACCTGCTGCTCCTGCAGGTCGAACTGGCGGCAGTACAGGTCCTGCATCATGTGCGGCGCCTGGAAGCTGTGCCAGACGGTGAGCTTGCCTTCGTCCAAAGTGCGACCGGGGTTCCAGTCGGCGATCTGAGCCCGCGGTTCCAGCGTCACGCCGGTGTGGCGGCCGAAGACGTAGGTCTCTTCGAAGACCACGGCGTCAGGCCGGGCGAAGGCTTCATCGACACCACCGGTGTCCAGGCTGCGCGTGAAGCACAGGTTGTCGCCGAGTTCGGGGTGGATCAGCGGCGTGGCCGGGTCCAGCGCGGTCTCGGTCTCCAGCACGGCGGGCAGGTCTTCCCACTCGACTTCGAGCAAGGCCAGCGCGTCTTCGGCGCGGACCCGCGTTTCGGCCACGACAGCCACCACCGGTTCGCCCTGCCAGGTGGCCCGTTCAAGGGCCAGCGGGTACTGCGGTGCGCTCTTGATGCCGGCCAGGTGGGCCAGCGTGGCCACCCAGGGCTTGCAGATCGCGGCGATCTCGCTGCCCACGACCACGGCGATGACACCCGGCAGCGCCTGCGCGGCCGTGCGGTCGATGCGCGTGATGCGCATGTGCGCCACCGGGCTGCGCCAGAACACCACGTGCGCCATGCGCGGCAGCGTGATGTCGTCGATGTACTGGCCGCGGCCCTGCGTCAGCCGGCGCACGCCTTCGCGCGGCAGGGCCACGCCGATGTGGCGCTGGTCTTCGGTGACGGCCGGCAGGTCGGCGCCCAGGTCGCGGTGGCTGGGCTTTTCGCTGGGGTGGTTCATGCGATCACCTCGTCAGCGAAGCGGCCCGCGCGCTGCTGCTCCAGCACCGCGCACACCGCGTCGACGATGGCGTGGTAGCCGGTGCAGCGGCAGTAGTTGCCGCTGATCCACTCGCGTGTCTGCTCGCGGTTGGCGTCGGGCCGGCGTTCGACGAGGTCCAGCGCCGCCATCAGCATGCCCGGCGTGCAGTAGCCGCATTGCAGCGCGTTGTGTTCGACGAAGGCGTCCTGCAGCGCGCGCAGGCGGGCGCTCGGCGTGGGTGTTTCGACGGTCTCTACCGCATGGCCGTCGGCTTGCGCCGCCAGCACCAGGCAGCCCCGCACGACAGCGCCGTCCAGCCGCACGCTGCAGGCGCCGCAGACACCGTGTTCGCAGCCCAGGTGGGAGCCCGTCAAGCCGCAGTCTTCGCGCAGGAAGTCGATCAGGTGCTTGCGGCATTCGACGTCGCGCACGACGGCGCTGCCGTTGATCTGCACGTGGATGCGGCGCCGGGGGGTATCGAGCGGTGTGTTCATGGTGTCGGGGCCATCGGGCCGCGGGTTCAGGCGAGGAGGGCGCGCACGGCGCGCTGCATCAGCGTGGCGGCCAGCTGCGTCTTGGCAGCGGCCGAGTGGGTCAGGTCGGCGAAGGGTTGCAACTCGGCGCGCAGCGCGGCATCGGCCTGCTTCAGGCGCGCGGCATCGAGGGGGCCGGCCTGCAGCACGGCCTCGCAGGCCGGCGCGCGCAGCGGGCGGTCACCCAGGCTCAGGAAGGCCAGTCGCACGTCGTTCAGACCTTCGCCTGTGCGCCGGGCGCAGGCCGCCAGGCCGGCCAACGCGTAATCGCCGTGACGGCGCGCCAGTTCGCTGAAGTGCTGGCGCTCGTCAGCCGCCATCGCGGGCAGTTCGCAGGCCACCAGCAACTCGTCTTCACGCAGCGCGGTGCTGTACAGGCCCTTGAAGAAGTCGGCCGCGGCCACCCGCCTTTCGCCCCGTGCACTGGCCATCACCAGCGTGCCTTGCAGCGCCAGCACGCAGGCCGGCCACTCCGCCGCCGGGTCGGCGTAAGCCAGGGTGCCGCCCAGCGTGCCCAGGTTGCGGATGGCGCGGTGGGCGATGTGCGGCGCAGCCTGGGTCAGCAGCGGCGCGTGCTGCGCGACCAGCGGCGATTCCTCGATCTCGACATGCCGCGTCAGCGCACCGATGCGCAGCGTGTCGCCGCTGACTTCGATGCCGCGCCAGGCGCTGAGACCGCTGATGTCCACCAGCAGCGCCGGCTGCGACAGCCGCATGTTCAGCGTGGCCAGCAGCGTCTGGCCGCCGGCCAGGATGCGCGCGTCGTCGCCGTGCTGCGCCATCAGGGTGAAGGCGTGGGCAGGCGATTCGGCGCGGACGTAATCAAAGGAGGCCGATTTCATGCAGGAGGGCTCGATTCCGTCTTCAGGGTATTTCAGGATGGGGCTTGTTGATCAAGCGTTCAACACTCTCGGCAGAGTTGAGCAGATGGTCAATACAGAAGAAACCCGCGCTTCCACCCGAACGGCCGTTCAGGCGCCGGTGCGTCCCTCCACTTTGACGGCGCCTGGCGCGCCGCGTCGTCGCCTCGGCGCGCTCGAACGCGAGCGGCAGATCGTCGACGGCGCCACCGACTTCTTCGCCCGCCGCGGCCTGGAAGCGCAGATGCGCGAACTGGCGGCCGAGCTCGGCATCGCCCACACGCTGCTGTACCACTACTTCCCGACCAAGCGCGCGCTGATCGAGCGCGTCTACGAACAGACCATCGCCGGGCGCTGGGACGCGCGCTGGGAAGCCATGCTGGACGACACTGCCTTGCCGGTCGAAGACAAGCTGATGGGCTTCTACCGCGAATACCTGCCGGCCATCCTGACGCCGGAATGGCTGCGCATCCTGGTGCATTCGGGCCTCAGCGACGGCCTGATTCCCACGCGCTACTTCGGACTCGTGCGCGACAAGCTCTTCCCGCGCTTGCTGCGCGAAGCCCGGCGCAGCGCCGGCAGCCGGTCGCGCGCCAAGCCCAGCCCGCGCGAAGAAGCTGCGCTGATGGGGCTGCACGGCGGGCTGATCTACCACCTGGGCATCTGGCCGCTGGTCTACCAGCAGACCTACACCGGCCAGGGCGACGCGGCCCAGGTCGACATCTACATCCGCGACCGCATCCGCGGCTTTCTGGCGCAGATGCCCGAATTGCTGGCCGCTGCACGGGCGCCTGCACGCCCCAAGTCCTGAAACGAGGTCACCATGTCCCTGTCACTGAACCACATCTCCATCCGCACGCTCGACGTCGCGGCCTGTGAACGCTTTTACTGCGGCCTGCTGGGTTTGCAGCTCGGGCCGCGCCCGGCCTTCCCGTTTCCGGGCTTGTGGCTGTACGCCGGTGACCCGGCGGTCTGGGCCAACGCCTGTGTCCACATCATCGGCATCGACGCGCAGGACCCCGAAGGTCTGAAGCGCTACCTGGGCGACAAGTCCGCGGCCGACATGCAGGGCACCGGCACCGTCGATCACGTGGCCTTCTTCGCCACCGACCTGCCGGCCACCCTGGCCCGCCTCAAGGCCGGCAACATCGCCTGCCGCGAACGCACGGTGCCTGGCATCGGGCTGCACCAGGTCTTTGTCGATGACCCGAACGGCGTCGTCGTCGAATTGAATTTCCCGGCTGCCGAGCAGGCGGCGCGCCTGGCGGCGCAAGCCGCAGGCGCCAGCCACTGACGCGCAGACCAGCGAGCACCCGGCCATGGCCCGCATCCTCGTCGTCGGTGGTTCACTGGGTGGCCTGATGGCTGCCAACATGCTGCTGCGTGCCGGGCACGATGTGCAGGTGCTGGAACGCTCGCCCCGGTCGCTGGAAGGACGGGGCGCCGGCATCGTCACCCACGACAGCCTGCGCACTGCGCTGCGGGCGGCCGGTGCGGTGGTCGACCACACGCTGGGCGTGCCGGTGGACAGCCGCGTCGTGCTGGACAGCCTGGGCCATGCGCAACACAGCTGGGCCTACCCGCAGGTGCTGACGAGCTGGGGCCGCCTGTACAGCCTGCTGCGCGCCGCGCTGCCCGATGCCCACCAGCGACTGGGCGCCGCGGTGACGGCGGTGCAGCAGAACGCCGACGGCGTGCAGGCCGTGCTGGCCGATGGCGAGACCTTGCGTGCCGACCTGCTCATCGCGGCCGATGGCATCCGCAGCAGCGTTCGCGCCCAACTGGCGCCTGCCGCGCAGCCGGCCTATGCGGGCTACGTCGCCTGGCGCGGCGTCTGCGACGAGGCCAGCCTGTCGCGGCTGACGCGCAGCACCGTCTTCGAGCATTTCGGCTTCGGCCTGCCCGAGCGCGAGCAACTCATCGGCTACCCCGTGGCCGGGGCCGACTACAGCATCCAGGTCGGCCGCCGCCGCTGGAATTTCGTCTGGTACCGGCCTTGCGCCGCGGGTGCCGAACTCACTGCGCTGATGACCGACGCCGATGGGGTGCACCACCCCGAGGGCATCGCACCGCAGCAGGTGTCGTGGCGCGCCATCGCCGCGGTGCGTGAAGCAGCGCGCATGCTGCTGGCGCCGCAGTTCGCCGAGGTGGTGGAAAAGACCGCCGTGCCCTTTCTGCAGCCCATCTTCGACCTGGCGTCCCCCGAGATGGCCTTGGGCCGCGTGGCCCTGCTGGGCGACGCCGCTTTCGTGGCCCGGCCGCATGTCGGCATGGGGGTGACCAAGGCCGGCGACGACGCCCTGGCGCTGGCCGCCAGCATCGCCACCCACGGTGCCACGCCGGCTGCGCTGCAGGCCTACGCTCGGCAGCGCACGGTGCTTTGCGCGGCGGTGGTCGAACGCGGCCGGCAACTGGGCGCCTACCTGCAGGCGCAGGCCGGGAGCGGCGCCTTCGAGGCCGCGCCACGCAGCGCCGACGACGTGATGCGGCAGACCGCCATCGACCCGAGCCGCTTCGACAACGAGTTCCCCAACGCACTGGCCGCCTGAAGCCAGCGACGACCCCAATGCCATCGACGGAGACCCCAGCATGAGCACCGACTTCCGCACCAACCCCACGCGCCGCCGCCTCGTCATGGCCAGCGGCGCACTCGCCGCCGCACCGGCCCTTTTCAACATCGCCCGCGCCCAGGGCACCACCATCAAGATCGGCTTCCCGGTGCCCTTGACCGGCGCCTTCAGCGCCGAAGCGCAGGACCAGGTCCGCGCGGCCGAACTGGCGGTGAAGGAATGGAACGCGGCCGGCGGCCACAAAGGCATGAAGGCCGAGCTGCTGGTGCGCGACGACAAGCTCAACCCCGGTGAAGCCGCGACGCGCACGCTGGAATTGATCGAGAAGGACAAGGTCAATTTCGTCGTCGGCTCGCTGTCGGCGGCCACGCAGTTGTCGATCAACGCCGTCACGCGCGAACGCAAGGTGCTGTTCAACAGCATCAGCCAGTCCGACACCATCAACGAGGCCAAGGACTGGAGCCTGTACACCTTCCACGAAGCGCTGAACCCGCACCTGACGGCCGGCGCCGTGGCGCGCTACGCCTTCCCGAAGTTCGGCAAGAAGGTGGTCTACCTGACCGCCGACTACGCCTACGGCCACGAGATGGTGCGCGGCTTCCAGCGTGCCGGCCAGGCCTTGGGCATGCAGACGCTGGCCGACATCCGTCACCCCATCGGCGCAGCCGACTACAGCGCCTTCCTGCCGCGCATCCAGGCCCTCAAGCCCGACGTGCTGGTGCTGTGCAACTTCGGCCGTGACCTGGTCAACAGCGCCAAGCAGGCCACTGACTTCGGCCTCAAGCAGAACACCAAGATCATCGCCCCGGTGCTGCTGTACACCGCGCGCCAGGCCGGCGGCGCCGAGGCCTTCGAAGGCATCCTGGGCGGCACCAGCTACTACTGGGGCATGGAAGACAAGATCCCCAGCGCGAAGAAGTTCAACGACGCCTTCCGCAAGGCCTACGGCGGTGCCGTGCCGTCGGACTACGGCGCCCTGGGCTACGCCGGCATCCTGAGCGTGCTGCAGGCGGTGAAGAACGCCGACGCCACCGACAGCGTGCGCGTCTCCATCGCGCTGCGCCAGCTGAAGTACGACTGGTACAAGGGCCCGCAAAGCTACCGCAAGTGCGACCACCAGAGCGTGCAGAGCGTGGTCATCGTCGAGAGCAAGTCCAAGAACATGAAGGACAAGTACGACGTGTTCAACGTGCTGGCTATCGAAGACGCCAACGAGAAGAACCTGCGGTCCTGCGAGGAAATGGGTCACAAGGTGACGACCTGAGATTGGTGGCGTTGCGCGATCAGGGCGACAGGGTGCGCTGCGCCGCTCATGTCCCCCGGGCCGGGCTTTGCCCGACCCTCCTCCTTGACTTCGCTGCGCAGCACACCCTGTCTCCCTGATCTGAACCTATGGAAATCACGCCCTCGCTCATCGCCCTGCAACTCGTCACCGGCATCGCACTCGGTGCCGTCTACGCGCTGCTGGCCGTGGGCCTGAGCCTGATCTTCGGCATGCTGACGGTGGTGAACTTTGCCCACGGCGCCTTCTTTATGGTCGGCGCTTTCGTGGGCCTGTACTTCCTGGGGCTGACCGGCAATTTCTGGTTCAGCCTGGTGCTGACGCCGCTGGTGGTGGGCGCCATCGGCCTGGTGACCGAACGCTTCCTGGTGCGCCCGCTGTACGGGCGCGGCATCGACTACCCGCTGCTGCTGACCTTCGGCCTCAGTTGGGTGTTGATCGAGGCCATGCGCACGCTGTTCGGCATCGAGGGCCTGCCGTCGTCCACGCCAGCCGAGTTGCGCGGCAGCGTCGACCTGGGCATCGGTTTCTTTCCGAAGTACCGGCTGTTCCTGATCGCCGCCACGGCGGTGGTCGTCGCCGCGCTGTGGCTGTTCCTGGAGAAGACGCGCTACGGCCTGATCGTGCGCGCGGGCAGCCGCGACGGCGAGATCTGCCAGGTGCTGGGCATCGACATCGCACGCGTCTGGCTGACGGTCTTTGCCATCGGCACGGCCATCGCTGGCCTGAGCGGCGTGCTGGCCGCGCCGACGCGCGCCGTCAACCCCGAGATGGGCATCCCGGTGCTGGCTGAATCCTTCGTCGTCACGGTGGTCGGCGGCATGGGTTCGCTGCCCGGCGCGGTGGTGGCCGGCTTGCTGGTGGGCGTGGTCTTCAGCATGACTTCGCTGTTCGCGCCCGACCTGGCCGAGCTGTCGATCTTCGTGCTGATGGCGGTGGTGCTGCTGGTGCGGCCGCAGGGCTTTTTCGGCAAGGCGGGGTTGATGGGATGAAGGGTCTTGTCGACGCGATCCGCCGCCACCGCGTGGCTGCCGTCATCGCCTTCCTGCTGGTGTTTCCGCTGCTGATGCCTTACCAGGCGCTGGCCATCAACATCCTCGTCTTCGGCCTGTTCGCCGTCGGCTTCAATCTGCTCTTCGGCTACACGGGCCTGCTGTCTTTCGGCCATGCGGCTTTCCTGGGCGTGGGCAGCTACCTCACCGGCATAGCCATGGTCAGCATGGGCCTGCCGTGGGGCGTGGCGCTGTTGCTGGGCGTGGTGTCGGCGGCGCTGGCCGGCCTGCTGATCGGCTACCTGGCCATCCGGACGCGGGGCATCTACTTTTCGATGGTCACGCTGGCGCTGGCGCAGATCGTCTACTACGCCTTCTACAAGGCCGAACGCTGGACGGGTGGCGAAAACGGCCTGCGCGGCATCCAGGTGCCGGCGGCCGAGATCTTCGGCTTCCAGTTCGATTTCCTCGACCCAACGACCAAGTACTACGTCATCCTGGCCTTCGTCGCCGCCGCGCTGTGGTTCGTGTCGCGCGTGCTGGCCTCGCCCTTCGGCGCGGTCATCGAAGCCGTGCGCGAAAACGAGAAGCGCGCCGCCGCCTGCGGCTACGACGTGGCGCGCACCAAGCTGCTGGTCTTCGTGCTCTCGGCCGCCATCTGCGGCCTGGCCGGCGCGCTGCGTGCGCTGCACCTGAGCGTGGTGCCCATCGACAGCCTGCATTACCTGCTGTCGGGTCAGGCCGTGATGATGTGCCTGCTGGGCGGCATGGGCACCTTCTTCGGGCCCTTCATCGGCGCCGGGCTGTTTCTGACCCTGGAGGACGTGGCGACGACCTACACCACGCATTGGATGGCCATCGTCGGCGCGGTCTTCATGGTCTTCGTGCTCTTCTTCCCCGCGGGTGTGTGGGGTTCGTTCCTGAAGCGCATCGAGCGCAAGCCATGAGCAGCACCATCCCCATCGTCGAGGTCGAAGGCGTCAGCAAGCGCTTCGGCCAATTCGTTGCGCTGAACAAGGTCACGGCGCGCTTCGAGCCGCGCAGGCTCAGCGCCATCATCGGCCCCAACGGCGCGGGCAAGAGCACCTTCTTCAACGTGCTGAGCGGCGCCTTTCCGCCCAGCGAAGGGCGTTTGAAATTCAAGGGCCGCGACATCACCGGCCTGCCGCAGCACGGCTTTGCGCGCATCGGCATTGCCAAGAGTTTCCAGATCACCAATGTGTTCAAGCAATTGAGCGCCCACGAGAACGTCCGCGTGGCGGTGCAGATGCGCAAGAGCCGCTACGAACTGTTCAAGCCGCGCGCGGCGATGGCCGAGCTGGGCGAACGCGCCGATGCGCTGCTGGAACGCGTCGGCCTCGTCGCGCTGCGCGAGCGCCCTGCCGCCGACCTGGCGCACGGCCAGCAGCGCGCGCTGGAAGTGGCCATGGCGCTGGCCGCCGAGCCCGAACTGCTGCTGATGGATGAACCCACGGCCGGCATGTCGCCCGAGGAAACCGTGGTCATGATGGACCTCATCACCGCGCTGGCCGCCGAGCGCAGCGTGATCCTGGTGGAACACAAGATGAAGCTGGTGATGGGCATCTGCGAACGCCTGCTGGTGCTGCACCACGGCGAATTCCTGGCCGAAGGCACGCCCGACGAGATCCGCCACAACGACGACGTCAAGCGCGTCTACCTCGGTCAGGGCTAGCCATGTTGCAAGTGCAAAACCTCGACGCCTGGTACGACCGCAGCCATGTCGTGCAAGGCCTGACGTTCGAAGTGCGCGCCGGCGAAATCGTCACGCTGATGGGCCGCAACGGCGCCGGCAAGACCAGCACGCTGCGCGCCATCATGGGTTTGATGGCCAAGCGCGCTGGCAGCGTGCATTTCGACGGTCAGGAACTGCTGAAGGAACCGGCCCACATCCGTTACCACCGCGGCCTGGCCTATGTGCCGGAAGACCGCCGCATCGTGCCGGGGCTGACGGTGCGCGAGAACCTGCGGCTGGGTCTGATCGCCGGCCAGGACGGGAAGCACGAACGCGAACGCATCGCCGAGATCGCGCAGACCTTCCCGCGCCTGGCCGAGCGCATGGAGCAGGACGGCACCAGCATGTCGGGCGGCGAACAGCAGATGCTGGCCATCGCCCGCGCGCTGATGGCGCGGCCGCGCATGATCCTGCTGGACGAACCGTCGGAAGGCATCATGCCGCTGCTGGTGCACGAGATGTTCCAGCTCTTCGTGCGGCTGAGAGCGCAGGGCACGACCATCCTGCTGGTCGAGCAGAACGTGGAGCGCGCGCTGCAGATTTCCGACCGCGCCGTGATCCTCGACCAGGGCTGCATCGTCCACCAGGGCGACGCGCAAGAGCTGCTGGCCGACCGCGCCATCCAGGACAAATACTGCGCGGTGTGAAGGCCTGCGGCGTTTGCCGCGTCAGCCAACCAAGTCCAGCAGCGGCAAGCCGGCCGTGCCCTGGATGCACTGCCACAGCACCAGCGCCAGACCCGGGTCGCCGGTCCAGACGCTGTAGCGGCCCTGGCCGTGTGTGGCCCGCGCCACGTCGCATTGCCCGATGGCATGCATCGCCAAGGCGCGTGCGCGGTCCAGCCAGCGTGCATCGCCACTGCGCCCGTGCAGCACCAGCAAGGCCGCAGCGTTGCCCGCTGTGCCGTGGCACAGGCCCGGGCCTTTGGTCAGCGGCCCGGCTTGCCAGATGGCCTGCCCGGCCGCCAGCAGCAGGGCTTCGAAGGCTGGTGAATGCAGCGGTGGAAAGTCGGCCAGCGCCGTGACGATGCCCGGCGCACCGTGGCACCACTGCATCAGCATCTGCGGCCCATCCACCCGGGGCGTGTAGCTGCCCGCCGGCCAGTTGACCGCGCCCTGTGCATCGCGGCGCGCCCAGGCTTGCAGGGTATGGGCGCAGCGGGTGTACAGCCGTTCGCGGCGCGGCGCGTCCAGCAGGTCGGCGGTCTTCAGCAGGCTGCAGACATTGCCGGCGTAGCCATGCCCGGCACCCAGGTACTGCACGGCCTTGCCACCGATGAGCTGCGTCCACAGCGGCCCGTGGTTCGCGTCGTCGGGCAGCCAGGTGCGCCAGACCTGTTCGATGTTGTCCTGCACCAGCTCGCGCCAACGCATTTCGCCGGTGGCCCGCCACAGCTGCCAGGCGGCCAGCATGGTGCCGGGCGCGGCCCACAGGGCCTCGTTGCTGGGGTGTTCGATGTTGCTGCGCACGGCGGCGTACAGGCGGTCGGCCACGGCCGCCGAGCCGCCCAGCCGCCACATCACCAGCAGGATGCCGACTTCGCCCAGGTAGTGCGAAGGGATCACGCTGCCGTCATCGGGCTCGGCCTGGTAGGCCGCGTCCAGCGCGGCCAGGTCGTCGCGCGGGTCGCGCTGCAGCATCACCGCCCCTTGCTGCTGCAGGTACCACAGCGTCCACAGGACACCGGCTGAGCCCAGGTAGACGCTCTTGTAGCCCGTAGACGGTATCTCGCCCTCGGCGTCCAGAGCGTGGACGGGCCAGTGTGCAGGGCCCATGCGGCGGGCCTCGACGTCGGCCACGATGGCCAGCATCGCCGCCTGGGCCTGCGCCGCGTCCCACGGCCCGCCCCGCAAGGCCTCGTGGCGTTCCGGGTGGAAGAGCAGGGTGGCGGGCTGCATGGCGCCGCCTCGTCAGCGGACCAGCAGGTCCTGGGTTTCCGCGTGCTTGGCCATGTAGCCGGCTGCGTAGCTGCAACTCGGCCGCACCCGCAGACCCTGCTCGCGCGCCCAGACCAGCGTGGCGGCCACCAGCTTGCCGGCCAGGCCGCGCCCGTTCAGGGCTGCGGGCACTTCGGTGTGGTGGATGTCCAGCACGCCGTCTTGCAGGTGGTAGACGCACACAGCCAGGCTGCCGTTGAGCTGCACTTCGAACTGCTGGGCTTCGGGGTTGTGGACGACGGCATGGTCGGCGGGTTCGGTGAGCAGGGGTGCGTTCATGGGGCCGGATTGTGCCTAGCGGTAAGGCCGCGAACGCTTCCGCCGGGCCTGTGGCATCCTGCGCCTCCCTCGTGTCCGCAAACCGCACCGGAGCCCCCGCATGAACAGCATGGATGTCGAAGTCGTCCGCACCGCGATGGACTGGATGAACCGCGGCCACCGCGTCGTGATGGGCACCGTGGTGCGCACCTGGGGCAGCAGCCCGCGCCCGCCGGGCAGCCTGATGATCATCCGCGACGACGGGCAGGTGGCCGGTTCGCTGTCGGGCGGTTGCATCGAAGACGACCTGATCGGCCGCGTGGCGCGCGGCGAACTGGCGCATCGCCTGCCGCAGACCACCACCTATGGTGCCAGCGCCGAAGAGGCGCAGCGTTTCGGCCTGCCCTGCGGCGGCACGGTGCAGATCGTGCTCGAACCGCTGTCGGCGCAAAGCCTGCTGCGTGATCTGCTGGCGGCCATCGAAGAGCACCGCGTCGTGCGGCGGCGGCTGGAACTGTCCACCGGTGTCGTCAGCATGGCGCCCTGTCTGGACGGTGATGCCCTGCGCTTCGACGGCCAGACGCTGGAAACGGTGCACGGGCCGCGACTGCGCCTGGTCATCATCGGCGGCGGCCAGCTCAGCCGCTACCTGGCCAGCATGGCGGTGATGCTGGACTACCGCGTGACGGTCTGCGACCCGCGCGAGGAATACCACGAAGGCTGGGCTGCACTCGAGGGCGTGACCCTCAGCCGCCAGATGCCCGACGATCTGGTGATCGCGATGAACCTGGACGCCAACAGCGCGCTGGTCGCCGTGACGCACGACCCCAAGCTTGACGACCTGGCGCTGATGGAGGCGCTGAAGACGCCGGCCTTCTACGTCGGCGCTCTGGGTTCACGGCGCAACAACGAGACGCGCCGGCTGCGGTTGCTGGACTTTGACGTCAGCGCCGCCGAGGTGCAGAACCTGCGCGGGCCGGTCGGCCTGAATCTGGGCGGCAAGACGCCGCCCGAGATTGCGCTGGCCGTCGTGGCCGAGATGACGGCGGTGCGGCGTGGTGTGGCGCTGGACGGGCGGCTGGCCGACTGGAGCGGGTCGCAGACGGCCTGCAGGGTCAGCGGCTGAATCCGCGGCTGGCCTACGCTGGGCGTCGCGCGATCGGAATCGTTGAACTGGTCAGCGCAGGGCGATGTCGGCTCGGAAGAAGTGCGAACTTGCATTATCGGCAGGAGCCGACGTTCGCCCTGCGGCCAAGCAGCCGTTCGGATCAGGCTTGAGGGCCGAGATGCGTGGTCATGCGCTTCACAGCCTCGGTCAGCGCTGGCAAATCCTGTTCGACGATCAACCAGACTGCTCCTAGGTCAATCCCGAGGTAGCCATGCACGATGACATTGCGAAACCCGGAAAGTTCGCGCCAGGGAATCTGCGGCTCGGTGCCCTTGATTTCGCCCGACAAGCGCTGGCTGGATTCGGCCAAGGTCTGCAGATTGCGGATCACGGCATCTTGAATCAGCCGCGAAGCCTCGAAGCGAAGCCGCTCGGCGTTCGTGTATTCGAGGATCCGGTCCAGGCAGTCACGCATATGCGCCAGCAGCACCCGGTCCGCCTCGGGGCTGGGATTCAAAGCGGAACGGCGCTTGCCATGACGCGCTCACGCAGCGCAGGGTGCAAGCCAGCTTCGGTGACAACGTCCACACGCCGGCCCAGCAAATCCTGCGCATCCATCAGCAGGCCACCCAATGCGAGTGCGCTGGTACCTGGGGCCAGGGTCACCAGCAGGTCGACATCACTGTTGTTGTTCCCGTCGCCACGGCTCATTGAGCCAAATACCCGGACCCCGGTAACGCCACGCCTGCAGGCCAGGGCCAGCAGTTCAGCACGGTGGTTTTCGATCAGCGGATGCATCTGAAACAGTGTAGCCAACCTGTGCCGATTCCGGCGACTGCTTCATCAAGGCGGCAAGGCGAGTGACTGCTCAGGGTCGTGAAGCGCCCTCGACTTGTCACCCGAAACCAGGCACCCGGTCTCGCAAATGACCACCGCCCACGCCGGTCGCTCAGCACGGTGCAGAGCGACGCACCGCCCTAGCGCAGGTCGACGCGGTCCGGCAGTTCGTTGGGGTTGTCCTCGCCCGGCGCCAGCGCGAAATGCTGGCGCAGCAGCCCGTCCACGGCTGCGATGGCAGCGTTCAGGCCAGTTTCGAACTGGCGCTGCGCGAAGGCCTCGCGCATGCCGGCCACCAGGGCTTCCCACTGCGCCTGGGGCACGTGGCGCGTCAGGCCGCGGTCGGCCACGATCTCGATGGCGCGCTCGGCCAGCAGCAGGTAGATCAGCACGCCGTTGTTGTGTTCGGTGTCCCACACCCGCAGCTTGCTGAACAGCATCACGGCGCGGTCGCGGGCCTGCAGGCCGCGCGCCAGGTAGGACATCGGCAGGCCGGCTTCGACCGAGACGCGGATCTCGCCGCTGTGGTGTTGCTCGCTGGCCGCCACGCGCGCGGCCAGCCTTTGCAAGGCGGCGTCATCCAGCGCACGCTGGCGGTCGCCGTCGTCCAGCCAGCGGTGCTTCAGGATGCGGGTCAGTTGGGCCATCACCGTCTCCTCACCATCTGCCCGAGGCACCGCCGCCGCCGAAATCGCCCCCGCCGCCCGACGAGAAGCCGCCGCCACCCCGGCCACCGCCGCCGCCGCCACGGCCGCTCATCATCAGCAGCATCTGAATGACATTGCCGACACCGACCACGCCCACCACCAGCACCGCCGCGAAGGCCGCGCCGAGGGCGATCAGCAAGCCGGTGCCCAGCCACCAGGCCGCGCCGCCCGCTGCCACGGCCGCCAGCGCCGAGCCCGCCTTGCGGCCGAGCACGGCGCTGAGCACGCCGCCCAGCAGCACGACGCCGGCGAAGACCATCAAGCCCAGTTGCTCGAGCGGCAGCGTGCCGTCGCCACGCGTGCCGGCCCCACCGCCACCGCGCGCAGCCGGCATCGGCAGCCCTTCGCCGCGGACGCGGCCGATCAGCAGGTCGACCGCCGCGTCGAGCCCGCCGGCATAGTCGTTGGCGCGGAAGGCCGGCACGATGGCCCGGTCGATGATCTGCCGCGCTGCCAGGTCGGGCACCGCGCCTTCCAGCGCCTTGGCCACCTCGATGCGCACCGCGCGGTCGTTCTTGGCCACCAGCACCAGCAGGCCGTCGCCGACCTGCTTGCGGCCGATCTTCCAGCTGTCGGCGACGCGCTGGGCGTAGCTGGCGATGTCCTCGGGCGCCGTGGTGGGCACCAGCAACAGCACGATCTGCGGCCCGGCCTGCGCCTCGAAGGCCGCCAGCTTGGCGTCCAGCGCGGCGCGCTGCGGCTCGCCGAGCGTGGCGGTCTGGTCGATCACGCGCCCGCTCAAGGCGGGCACGGGCAGCACGTCCTGCGCCCCGGCCGGCAGCGCCGCCAGCGTCGCCCACAGCAGCGCCAGC
>Ga0136641_1000048_pt1 | contig 45361 bp, 46 predicted proteins | sample EliLak1302023Y_FD_115312 | JGI IMG/M metagenome (GOLD analysis project Ga0136641, IMG submission 115312) | Freshwater microbial communities from Elizabeth Lake, Yosemite National Park, California, USA - 13020-23Y | ecosystem: Environmental > Aquatic > Freshwater > Lake ...
ATTTGCTGTGGTGATAACCAGCAGCACAATCAGTTGTAGGAAAACAATAAACAGATTTTTCATGAAATTTATGTAAGTACGTCTTTGTAAATCGGCATCAACCCGCCGGTCTTGAGCAGCCATCGCGGCAATTGAATTGATCAGTCAACGGTATAGCAAGTCTCATCTCGGTGCCATTTACCCGTGTCTGTCACGCATTGATGCTGTATCAGCTTTCGGCTGATGTCGGATAGAAAATACGATCTGAATAAGGCTTGCCTATTGGGCACAAAGTTAACCGTGCGAAAGATCGGGCATTCCTCGCTGCGAATGCATCGGTCAAATTGCTTGCTGTTCTCAAACAATTGGATGCTGATGCGCCCAGGGGTCAGGCTTTTTTCTGTGCCCAATGTGACGATGCAGGTTTTGGGATCGACAAAACGCAATTCAGCCAACTCGTTGAAATAATTCATCTCGGCAACAACGAGTTCAAGAAACCATGGCGCAACAATGCCTTTGCATTCGTAGTAGTCCAGCTTGTCTGAATGGTAAACAACTTCACCCAAAGGTTTTTTGTTTTTATCCAGCATGATCATGGGCTCTTTGCCCGAATTGGGTGGACGCGCTTTGGAAGCGCGTGGCGCTTCTTCTACGCCCTCTTTGCTTTGCAAGCCTTCGTTTAAAACAGACTCCACCCGACGATTCAATAAATCTTCTTCTTGCTTTTTATCCGTTTGTTTTTTTTCAGGAACAGGAACGAACTTGCTCAACGGTTTTTCTTCAGTGCAGCCAGACAAGACCAAACCTGCAAGCAGCAGGATGCCTGCGGTGCGTAAACACAGTGTTTTGTAAGGCTGAAACAGGTGAAGAAACATGGGTTTGATTATCAACTCAAGCGTGGGATTAAAAAAACGGGAATGTGCTTTGTGTATTCATGGGGTGCGCATTTTTCGGCTGTTGATATTTTGATTACTAATGATTTATTGGTTGGATCGGTTTTCATATGTACTTATTCATTCAGTGAACTTGATGGAATAGGGATTCTTCATTTTTGCCAAGGCCTGTATGGCTTTTTTATTGGCCGCTTGGCTGATCTCTAACGGACGGATATCGCCAATTTGCGTGATGCTTGCGAGTTTTTTATTGCTGCTGGCGATGAAATCAATGTTCTTAGAAATGTTGGGTGTGGTGTCGCGAATATTCAAATAAAACTCAGTCGAATATTTATTGAACAAATTCGATAAGGCTTTGCCTTGTGCAATGGTGGTGGTGATGGCTGAACCCTTGAACGATTCAATCCCTGACAACATACCCATGTCATCCAATGTTTTGAGTCCCAGATAATTGGTAGCAAGCGATTGCGTATCTTCGAAAGGCGTGAATTTCGCCGTTTCCGTCGTGGGTTTGACCGAAGTCGTTTGCGTAGTGGTGGTGTTGGTCGTTGGTGATGTTGCTGTACCTGACAGACTGACATGTGTCTGGGTTTGAATTTCAAATTTGCCGTTGATGGATTTGCTCCACAACTGGCTGTCCCAGGGCGAAATGGATTGCTTGGCGTTGGCGTTATTTGACGGGGTCAATATTATTTTGTTGATCTTGACATTGATGTTTCTCAGCGTCGTTAAATTGGCATTTAATGCATCAAAGTTATCAGTCAATTTCAAACTGTTATCTGGAAACTTGCCCAAAAGTTGGGCATATGTGTTGACTTGGTTGGCGTTCAAATCCAACAACTCAGTCGCGTCAGTGAACTTCAGTTCGTTAATTTGTGCGTTCAGATCGTTTAATGCGTTCAGGTTATTTTTGATGTTGGCTGAAGAGTCGCTGATGGTGATTTTTAATTTGCTGTTGAGCTTCAATGCAGCCAGTCCTTGCGCCACATTCATGACAGTCGTGCTTGTTTTGTAAGCATTACTGGCGGCACTGATTGAACTGACCTGCATTTTTTTTCCTCCAAAGACTTTAAAACGGCAAAGAGTTGCCGCTTAAAGCGAGCCAAAGCGGCAAATCAGTGCACTTGCACCAGAAATGCCTGCGTGCATATTCCATGCAATAAGTAAGCCAGCCTAACGTAGTATGTGGCGCAGTATTTAACAAATAAACACCAGACGCGCTTTAGAAACAGGTGGTTTTGACGATGTCATACAGGTGGCAATATTGCTTAACCGAATACAACTGATCGGAAGTTCGCTGTGAGATCAAGAATATCTTTACCAATAGCAATGTTGACCTGCTGTGTTCCAGCCATGGCTCAGATGAATTTATTTGTCGGTTGGAGCGTGCAAGCCGCTACCGGTTATCAAAGTATCTCGCCCAAGTTGAGCAATTACAGTTCGCCTTACGCCAGTGCATACACCAACAGTGAATCTTCAACCGGGTATCCGCTGGTCGTCAACGGCAATTACACATGGTCCGTGAGTGAGCGAGTGGTGATGGGATTGGGGTACGAAAGAAATTTGCGAAGGTCTAACCCAAGCTCACAGTACTTCAGCGGTACAGGTGTTACAACAACCATGGGTTTTAAAAACCAATCGCAGTTGTCAGTGATGGCTGGCCAATTGATAAGAAACGATGGTATGGTCTACACAAAGCTTGGCTATGCGACGATGGACACCACCAATGCTACCCAAAATTTCAGTATGAGCGGTTACGGCCTGGGCTTGGGCTACAAGACTTTTTTGAATCCGTTTCAGTTTGTATTCACAGAAGTCAACTACACCAAGATGGGCGACACCAGTGTCACCAGTGGCACGCAAACCTTCAAGGCCAGCGCTACGGGCAAAGGCGCTTTGATTGGCATGGGCTGGCAGTTTTAGCTTTATCAGCGCTTTTCATATTGCGCTTTGCCAAACAAGGTTTCCATGGCCTTTTTGTCGTCTTGCAACGGTTTGCGTAAATCGGCCAGTACCGCACAACCGCGTATCACCGCAGGTCTGCTTTCCATCAAGTCATACCATTCTTTCAGGCGCGGAAAGTCCACCCAATCTATGCCTTGCGCTTTCCAGTTGCGCAGCCAAGGGTAGATGGCCATGTCAGCAATGCTGTAGCTGTTGCCAGCGATGTATTTGCCCAAAGCCAGTTGCTTGTCCATCACACCATATAAGCGTTTGGCTTCGTTGGTGTATCGGTCAATAGCATAGGGAATTTTTTCTGGTGCATAAGTACGGAAATGGTGGTTTTGTCCGAGCATGGGGCCGACACCGCCCATTTGGAACATCAACCATTGCAACACTTCAAATTTGGCTCTGTCTGACTTTGGCAGGAACTTGCCTGTTTTAGCTGCCAGGTACAACAAAATCGCCCCTGATTCAAAAAGACTGATGGGTTTGCCATCGGATCCGACGGGATCGACCAAGGCAGGGATTTTGTTGTTGGGACTGATAGTTAAAAACTCGGGGGTGAACTGTTCGCCTTGTCCGATGTGGACAGGGTGGGCCAGCCAGTCACGTCCTAGTTTGAAGCCGCACTCCTCCAGCATGATGTGGACTTTGTGGCCGTTAGGAGTCGGCCAACTGTAAACGTCAATCACTGGTTTGTGCATGTTCAGCTTCCACGAGTCACAGGCATGTCCACTTCTTGTGGAAGGGTTGCAATGTGACGGGCCAATTCCAGCTTGGCAATAGAGTTACGGTGCACTTCATCAGGACCATCAGCCAAACGCAAGGTGCGCTGATGGGCATAAGCGTAGGCCAGCGGGAAGTCGTCGCTGACACCACCAGCGCCGTGCGCCTGAATCGCCCAATCGATGATTTGGGTGGCCATCACGGGCGCGATCACCTTGATCATGGCGATTTCGGTTTTGGCAATCTTGTTACCGACGGTGTCCATCATATAAGCGGCTTTCAGCGTGAGTAAACGCGCTTGCTCAATCATGATGCGCGACTCAGCGATACGTTCGTGCCAAACGCCTTGCGATGAAATGAGTTTGCCGAATGCTGTACGGCTGTTTAACCGTTTGCACATGAGTTCAAGCGCGCGTTCTGCACAACCGATGGTACGCATGCAATGGTGAATACGGCCGGGGCCTAAGCGGCCTTGGGCAATTTCAAAACCACGGCCTTCGCCGAGCAGCAAATTGCCGACCGGCACGCGCACGTTTTTCAACAAGACTTCCATGTGACCGTGAGGTGCATCGTCGTAGCCAAACACGCTCAAAGGGCGCAACACTTCCACGCCGGGCGCATTGGCTGGCACGATGATCATACTTTGCTGAGAATGGCGAGGCGCATTCGGATCGGTTTTACCCATGACAATATAGACAGCGCATCGCGGGTCGCCAGCACCAGATGACCACCACTTGCGTCCATTGATGACATAGTGGTCGCCGTCACGACGGATTGAACATTGGATATTCGTGGCGTCCGAGGAAGCCACTTCAGGTTCAGTCATTAAAAACGCGGAACGGATATCTCCACGCAACAAGGGTTCCAACCACTGGTCCTTGAGTTCTTCGCTGGCATAGCGCTCAAAGGTTTCCATGTTGCCGGTGTCGGGTGCCGAGCAATTGAATACCTCTGCGGCAAAAGGAACGCGACCCATGATTTCGCACAAGGGCGCGTATTCAAGGTTGCTCAAACCTTCGGGTGCGCGCTTGCTGTGTGGCAAAAACAAATTCCATAAACCCGCTTTGCGTGCCAAGGGTTTGAGTTCTTCCACAATTTCCGTTGGAATCCAAGGATTGCCTTTTGCGCGATTGGCTGCAATTTCCTCGAAAAAGCGTTTTTCATTCGGGTAGATGTGCTCGTCCATGAAAGCGATCAAGCGTGCCTGCATGTTCTTGACTTTGTCGGTGTAATCGAAATTCATGGTTTTCTCCGGTTTATCTGTTTTAAAAAAATCATTGGCGTCTGGCAAACAACCAGGCGAGTTCGGCCATGGGTCTAGCCCCTGCGCCTGATGCCTTGGCTTGGGCGCTGGAAGCGGTGCCGTCTTCGACGCGTTTGGCAATACCTTGCAAAATCGCTGCGATTCGGAACATGTTGTAGGCGAGGTAGAAGTTCCAGTCTTTTTTCAGTTCAGCCAGCGTGGTGATGCCACTGCGTTTGCAGTACAAATCAATGTATTCATCTTCCAGCGGAATGCCCAAGGCTAGGTGGTCTAAACCACCAATGCCGCGAAAGCTGCCCGGCGGAATATGCCACGACATGCAGTGGTAACTGAAATCTGCCAAGGGATGTCCCAAAGTGGAAAGCTCCCAATCCAGCACAGCGAGTATGCGCGGTTCTTCGGGATGAAAAATCATGTTGTCCAAACGGAAGTCGCCGTGCACGATACAGGTCAAGTCAGCGCGGGCGCTGTCTGGCATATGCGCTGGTAACCACTCCATCAACTGGTCCATTTCGTCGATGGGCTGAGTGACTGAGGCACGGTATTGTTTGCTCCAGCGACCGATTTGACGGTCAAAGTAGTTGCCGGGCTTGCCAAAATTTTCAAGTCCTTGTGCCTTGTGGTCTACCGCATGCAATGCCGCAATGACGCGGTTCATTTCAAGGTAAATGTCACGACGTTGCTCTCGCGTCATGTCGGGCAAGGCCTGGTCCCACAACACCCGACCTTGCACAAACTCCATCACATAGAAGGCACGGCCAATGATTGATTCATCGTCACACAACACATGCATTTGCGCGACCGGTACGTCAGTGCCATGCAGTCCTTGCATGACGGCGAATTCACGCTCTATGGCATGCGCCGAGGGCAGCAGTTTGGCCACTGGACCTGGTTTGGCACGCATCACATAGCTTTTGTCAGGGGTGATGAGTTTGTAGGTGGGGTTGGATTGTCCGCCTTTGAACATTTCCACTTCTAGCGGGCCCTTAAAACCGACCATGTGCACTGTCAACCAAGCTTGCAACGCTGCCACATCAAAAGTGTGTGACTCGCTGACTTCGCGTGTGCCTACAAAATTATCAAAATTGCTCATATGTTTACTCCGAAGCGCTGATTTTCATCAACGCATCCCTGTTGCGAATCACCAGACCACCGGGTTCTATTCGCAAGGCTTCTTCTCGTTCCATGGCTTTGAGTTCTTGATTGACACGTTGCCTTGATGCCCCGAGCAACTGTGCCAGTTCTTCCTGCGCCAAATGCAATCCGATACGCACTTCCTCGCCGTGGTTGAGCGAGGGTACTCCGTAGCTGCGTGCCAAATGCAGCAGTTGTTTGGCCAACCGCGCACGCAAGGGCAGGGTGTTGAGGTCTTCGACCAGTCCGAATAACTGCCGTATGCGTCTGGCTTGCAAACGAAGCATTGCTTGGTAGAACTCGACATGCTCGGAAAGAATTTTTTCGAAATTGTGTTTGGATACGCACAATATGGTGGTGTCCCCGTGGGCATAGGCGTCGTGGGTGCGGCTGTCTCCGTCCAATATAGCTACATCGCCAAACCATATGCCTGGTTCGACGTAGGTCAAAGTGATTTGCTTGCCCGACAGCGATGTCGAACTGACTCTGACTGCGCCTTTGGCACACGCTATCCACTCTTCGGGCGAGTCGCCGCGCGCAGCAATCAGATCGCCGTCCTTGAGTCGTTTGACGTATGCGCATCGAAGTATGTCGTGCCTTAAGGAAGGTGAGAGTGAGGAAAACCAGCGACCGGCATTCACCGCCTCGCGTTCTTCAATGTTAAGTATGGGCTCGTCCATCGTCTGTCTTGTTCGTGACCAGTGGGTTGCAGAATGTCTCCGGCGTGACCAGAGGTGTGAGAAATCGGGTAGTTAAGCCTTGTAATTCGGCAATTCTTTATTCAAAAATGCTTGAATTCCAATGCCAGCGTTAGGGTGATGAAGGTTGTTCACAAAATGCTTCTTTTCTTGGTTCAATTGCTCAAAAAGGCTTTGATCGGGGGCGGCATTCACCAACTCCTTGATGCTCGACAGCGCATTGGGAGCTCGCAAGTTCAGTCGTTCAGCCAATGCCAGTGCGGTCTCCAGTGAAGTACCAGGCGCTGCGATTTGATTGATGACGCCATGAGCAAACAGTTGATCTGCGCCGATTTTTTCACCCAGCATCAACCATTGGTTGACCAATGCCTTTGGCAAAGAGCTGGCCAATTGCCAACTGCCGCCGCCATCGGGGGACAAGGCCACATTGCTGTAAGCCATGACAAACACACTGTTGCTGGCGGCAACCAAGAAATCGCAAGCCAGCGCCAGAGAAAAACCTGCACCGGCAGCAGCCCCCTCTACAGCAGCCAAAATAGGTTTAGGGAATGTGGTGATGGTTTCAATCCATCCGTGTAAACCATCTATGCTTTGTGCCTGATGTTCAGGGGGAAGTTGCCTGTTGTTGAGCAGACGGTTTAAATTGCCGCCCGCACTGAAATTGGCGCCTTCGCCAGTTAACACCACGGTGTGAACATCGTGATTGCTTTCAGCCGCATTCAGCGCTTCAATTCCTGCCGAATATATTTCTGGGCCAAGCGCATTTCGATATTCAGGGTTGGACAAAGTCAACACCAAGGTATGACCGACGCTGTGACTTTTGAGTTGTGCTGTCATGGCTTAAGTGTTGGTATGTGTGAGACTCAAACCCAATGCGCCACGGCGGCGCAACCAAGGGCTAGGGCGGTATCGAGGATCTCCATACACCGTCTGCATATTGAATAACACTTCAAGCAAACTGTCTGCGCCCAGCGAATCACCCAAAGCCAACGGGCCTTTGGGATAGCCCAAGCCTAACGTGACCGCCGTATCCAGATCACTTGGTGAACAAATGCCTTGCTGGCAAATATCACTTGCAATGTTGACGATTTGCGCCAGCACGCGCTGAGTGACGAATCCACCGCTGTCCTGAATGATGCTGACGGCTTTGCCATCTTTGGCGAACATGGAGTGTGCTGCCTCGCGCATGTCTCTGCGCGTGGCTGGATTGGTAGCCAATACACGTCGACGAGTGGCCGAATCTGGCATCAACATATCAATACCCATGGTGCGAGCGGGATCCAATCGTTCAACGATAGCGCAAGTGGTGACATCAAAGCCAAGCGGCGCGACCAAGCACAAGGCATGGTTGGATGGCGAGGTGGATGTTTCAATTTGTACGCCCAGGTCTTTGAGCAACTGGAAAAGGTCGGCACGACGTGCAGCACGAGATGACACCCAAACCGGTGGCAGTTCAGTCATGCCAGGATTGTCAGGCTCTTGCGGAATTTGCGCTTTTCCTTCTACATAAGCATAAAACCCTTGTCCTGTTTTGCGACCCAGCCAACCGCCTGCGAGGCGTTGTGCCGTGATGACAGAAGGGCGGTAGCGCGGTTCCTCAAAATATTGGTGGTAGATGGACTCCATCACAGGATGCGAGACGTCGAGTGCGGTCAAATCCATCAATTCAAAAGGGCCTAACTTGAACCCCACTTGGTCTTTCAAAATCCTGTCCACCGTGGCGAAATCTGCGATGCCTTCCGACACAATACGCAAAGCCTCGGTGCCATACCCACGTCCCGCATGATTCACGATGAAGCCTGGCGTATCCTGCGCCATGACCGACTGATGACCCATGGCTTTGACAAATACGCTCAATTGCTGACAAACCCTGTCATGGGTGGCCAACCCCGGAACGACTTCCACCACTTTCATTAATGGCACAGGGTTGAAGAAGTGAAGTCCAGCAAATCTCGAGGGATGCTGCAAGCCAGCCGCCAGCGCAGTGATTGATAGTGATGATGTATTGCTGGCAATTACCGCATCATGGCTTACCCGTTGCTCCAATTCAGCGTACAAGGATTTCTTGATGCCCGTGTTTTCAACCACGGCTTCAACCAGCAAATCACACGCCGAGAGTTCGTCCAGATGGCTAACAGGCGTCATGCGTTGTAGCAGTGCCTCAAGCTCACTGTCTGTTAAACGTCCTTTTTCAAGCATCTTTTGCCATTGAAGGCGGATCGAAGCATTTGCTTTTTCTGCAGCACCTTCAGCAACATCAAATAAAAAGACATGGGCACCCGCCTGAGCGGACATTTGTGCAATGCCTTGACCCATGGCGCCGGCGCCAATGACGGCAACGTTTTTAAATGTGGTGTCCATATAGAAAAGATTATGGCTGACATTCAGACCACGAATGCCTCATAGAGATACTGCAAAATGTCCTATAGTCATAAAAAGCAGGAGAAATTCACCATGACACTCAAACTTTGCGGTTTTGCAGCAAGCAATTACTACAACAAAATCAAATTCCAATTATTGGAAAAAGGCGTAGATTTTGAAGAAGAATTGGTTTGGACAGGCAACACACACCCGAAATTGGTAGACCGTTCGCCTATGGGCAAAGTCCCATTTTTAGAGACACCGCAAGGCTGTATTTCAGAATCTATGGCTTGTGCAGAATACATAGAACAGCAATACCCCGCCCATGCTTTATTGCCAAGCGATGCCTACGAGGCAGGCAAGGTCAGGGAAATCATTGTTTATTTGGAATTACACATTGAATTGGTGGTGCGAGAGCTTTACAGCCAAGCATTTTTTGGTGGCGAGGTCAGTGACGCCACAAAGGAAAAAGTACGTAAGCAATTGACAAAAAATATCGCGGCGTTTTCAAAGTTAGCAAAGTTTTCGCCTTATGTGGCTGGCGACCACTTCACTTTGGCTGATTGCGCAGCAGCATTTCATTTGCCGCTGGCTGTACTGGCCAGTAAATTGGTATTGGGAGAAGACTTGTTGGCTGGCTTACCTGTCAAGACTTATACACAGCACTTGTCAGAGAACCCGCACATGAAAAAAATCCAGGCTGACCGCAAAGTCAACAGCGAAATGATGATGGCTTTGCGGTCTGGAAGCAAGTAAATCAGTTGGGATAGATCTGACGTTGGTTGTCCAGATCGATCAGGCGATCTAGTTCTGCGCACACATCAGCCATGCGACCTGAGATGACCATGCGGCCTGCCGTATTTAACGGGGGTCGTTGCTCTTCAGCAATATGGACCACCCGCAATGGTCGATCTGATATTTGTTGACTGCGTGCATGTGTGGCGATTGGTTGACGGTGCTGGTTCAGCAATGAACGCATTGCTGAGTCGACGCGTTGAAAAACTTGCTGGCTGCTCCAAAGGGCGAGTGACATGGTGATCTCCTGGTGTTAAAACTGGTTGCGAATCAGACCGACGGCCAATCCTTCAATTTCAAAAATATCGCCTGGTAATACATGAATCGGCGAAAAATCGGGGTTCTCAGGCAACAGTGCAATGCCTTGAGCGGTTTTCTGTAAACGTTTAACGGTGACCTCTTCGCCCAAACGAGCCACGATGATTTGTCCGTTGCGGGCTTCTCGTGTGGTCTTGACCGCCAATAAGTCTCCATCCATGATGCCTATGTCTCTCATAGACAATCCTTTGACTTTGAGCAAGTAGTCTGGTTGTTGCTGGAACATGGAAGCCTCTACGCTGTAGCTTTGTTCAATATGTTCCTGAGCCAAAATAGGGGAGCCAGCAGCAACCCGACCCACCAGAGGCAAAGTAAGTTGAGCCAATGCTTGGAGGGGAAGTTGGAATTGTTTAAAGCCTGTATGGGCATTGAAATCTGTGCTTATGTTTTTCAACCTGATGCCACGAGACGTGCCACTGATGAGTTGAATCACGCCTTTACGAGCAAGTGCTTGTAAGTGTTCTTCCGCTGCATTGGCTGATTTGAATCCGAGTTCTGTGGCAATTTCCGCACGAGTAGGCGGTGCGCCTGTGTTGTGTAATGCGGTTTGAATCAATGTCAGGATTTGCTGTTGACGGGCTGTGAGCTTGATTTGTTCCATGAGGCTCCTGCACAATGCGAGTGGGTTATGAGGGTAGATCTAAACAACTGTTTGTTTATCCAGTAACTGTATTTTTAACCAGTTTTCAAACTTTGGCAACCATGTCACACAAAATAAATTTAAAAACGGTGATTCTGGGTACTGGTGGCACGATTGCAGGGGTCAGTCTTCAACCTGGAAATCCAGCCATCTACAGATCAGGCCAGTTAGGGATCGCTGACTTAATTCATCCGACAGATATACATCAGGCGCACATTGAATTTCAAGATATTGCACGTATTGACAGTAAAAATATAGATTTACCTGTTTGGCAACAGCTTTATAAAGCCTTGAAGTCAACACTTTCCAGGGAGGATGTGCGCGCAGCAGTGATCACCCATGGCACTGACACGATAGAGGAAACCGCTTTCCTACTTGATTCGTTAGGGCCATGGTTAAAGCCGGTGATCATGACATGTGCAATGAAACCGGCAGATCACCCAGAAGCAGACGGACCCGTCAATTTAAGAGATGCTTTGTTATTTGCCAGCCAACCTTCAGTACATGGGGTGTATGTGGTTTTTGGCAGTCAAGCGCACCATGCATTGAATGTACAAAAAGTATCCATCGATGAACAACATCCATTCAGCAGTGGACTAGCAGGTGCAGCGGCAACCCAAACGGGGGCGCAGTGGCATATGTCCAAGTCAGAAGCACCAGTCAATGCTGTGCTTGCTCCGACAGCGGACTATTTTCTAAAGCAAACGCAATGGCCACGAGTGGAATGGTTGACACACCATGCAGCAAGCTCGAGTGAATGCATCGATGCGCTTATTCGACAGCCGACGATGAGCGTCGAACCCTTGCGCGGTCTGGTGATTGCGGGTACGGGTGCAGGCACTGTGAAACCAGCTTGGGAAAAAGCACTGCAAAGGGCCATGGCATCAGGCATAGAAGTTTGGCTGACAAGCCGTTGCACATGGGGAAAAGCCTTGCCCCAGGCACAACAAGATTGCGGTCACTTATCAAATCTACCGCCTGCAAAAGCTTGTATCGCATTGGCATTGGCGTTGATGCAAAAAGACGAGGCAAACTCAGCTCTTTAATGCGGAAAGTGCGCGCTCTTTGATCTCGTCGACGCTGCCCTGACCACTGATAGCTCGGTACTTGGGTGCCACTGAAGGTTCAGATGTGGACCAATCAGAGTAATAGTGGACCAGCGGACGCGTTTGTGCGCTGTACACCTCAAGACGTTTTTTGACAGTTTCTTCTTTGTCGTCATCTCGCTGAATCAGGGCTTCGCCTGTGATGTCATCCACACCCTCTTTTTGGGGCGGATTGAACTTGACATGGTAGGTGCGTCCACTTGCAACATGAACACGACGGCCACTCATGCGTTCGATGATGGCTTCAAACGGGACATCGATTTCAAGCACACAATCGAGTTTGACGCCAGCTTGTTTCATGGCATCCGCTTGGGGAATAGTGCGCGGAAACCCATCAAATAAAAAACCATTAGCGCAATCTGCATGGGTGATGCGTTCTTTGACCAGACCAATGATGATGTCGTCCCCCACCAGTCCGCCTGAATCCATGACTTTTTTTGCCGCCAGGCCCATCTCAGTTCCAGCCTTGACGGCAGCTCGCAACATGTCACCGGTGGAAATTTGGGGTATGCCATAGGCTTGGCAAATGAATGTGGCTTGTGTGCCTTTACCGGCACCGGGCGCACCCAGCAATATCAGTCTCATTGTCATCCTTGAATTGAATTAGATTCGCTGTCTGTGCAGCGCTTTTCCCGTGAGTCAAGTGCCAAGAATATCATGCACAGCCATGCCATGGCTGATAAGCTAAGGCCTGAACAATGCCTGTACGCGGGCCAAGTCGTCGGGGGTATCTACGCCAGGCGCACTCGCCTGCTGTGAAACGTGGACTGCAATCTTGTGACCATGCCAAAGTGCGCGTAATTGTTCCAAGGCTTCAGCTTGTTCGGTGGGTGCTTGAGATAAATGAGGAAATTTCTTTAAAAAACCAGTTTTATAAGCGTACAGCCCGACGTGACGAAACACCGGATAAGGCGGCAATTGTCCAGTGATGGCGTCTCGCCAGCAAGGAATACTGGTCCGACTGAAGTAAGCGGCCATTGAATGCGCATCCATCACTACTTTAACTACGTGTGGACTGAGCCAATCGCTGAGATTTGTGATGAGGTGTGCCAGTGTTGACATGCTGACGTTTTCGCGTTTAGCCAGCAGTTGTGCAACGTCATGGATGTGTTGGGGGTGTATCAAAGGTTCATCACCTTGAACATTGACCACGATTTCATCATCACCTAAACCCAGCAATTCAGCCGTTTCGGCCAGTCTGTCACTGCCACTAGGGTGATCATTCCGAGTCATTACAGCTTCAATGCCATGAGAATGACAGGCTGACACAATACTTGGATGGTCTGCCGCCACAACAATGCGCTGTGCAGATGACTTACTAGCTTGTTGCGCGACCCTGACCACCATAGGCAAGCCGGCAAGGTCGGCCAAGGGCTTATCAGGTAAACGAGAGGAACCGAGGCGGGCAGGAATCAAGACAACATAGCCTGCATCAGCCATGTAATTTGTCCAATTCTTCGTCTGTGAGCGTACGAGCCTCTAATTCCAGCATCACGGGAATGCCGTCTCGAATGGGGTAAGCCAGCCTGGCGCTGCGAGAAATCAGTTCGTTGGCTTCGCGCTGATAAATCAAACTGCCCTTGGTGACAGGGCAGACCAGCAATTCAATCAGTTTGTTGTCCATATTTGAATGATAGCTGTTGTACTTCAGCTGCGATGGCATCCAGCAAAGTACCAGGTAATTCACATACCAATGGCACTGCCCAAGCTTGAGGCAAGCACGGCCAGAGTTTGACCGCGTCTTTTTCCGTACAAAAAACGGGGAGGCCGTCGACGGCTCGCCAATCTGCTAGGGGTGCGTGATCAGCCAACGGAAAAGTCTTGACCAAATTCAGCCCCACATGTTGCAAAGCCTTGAAAAAAATATCTGGGCGGGCAATGGCCGCCAATGCTTGAACAGGTTGACCTGCCCATGATGCCAGTGGTCGTTGCTCCCCCAGACCATTGACAGCCATGGTTGAGAGGTAACGTTTGACGGGCAAGCTCTGTTGGAAAGCGTGATTTGCTGTGTGCAAAAGATATTGTTTGACGCCTGGCTGTAGACGTCTGGGCCATTGCTCTCGCATAGGACCTGCAGGCAATAACCAACCGTTGCCTAGCCCTCTGTCGTCAAACACACAAACAGCCAAATCATGATGCAATGCACGGTGCTGCAATCCGTCATCACTGATGATGAGTTGGGTCGACGGATAGGCATGTAGCAAGGCCAAGGCCGCTTGGGCACGTTGACGACCAACGAATACCGGAACTTGGCAACGGCGCTTAATTAGCAGGGCTTCATCGCCTGAAAGCTCTGCCGAATTCTCCCACATAACCTCACGGACTGATTCATCCGTCGATCCATAAGCGCGGGCAATCACACCCACTTGCATGCCCAGATGTTGAAAATGATGGATAAGGCTGATGACCACAGGTGTTTTACCCGTTCCGCCGACCAACACATTACCCACTACCAGGACAGGAATCGGAAGTCGAACACTTTGGCGCTTGCCGCGTCGATACAAATCATTTTGTACCCATAACCAAAGTTCGCTGAGTAAAGAGACTGGCCATAGCAAGCGAGCGAACAGACCTTTACCAGTCCAAACCTTTTCGGTGAAGAAGGTTGACAACTTCATAGGGGGTCAAGGTAAAACAGTGGTGCTGGTGCGCGCCTGGGCTGAAAATGTAATGTGTTGTAAACCAGATTTTTGTGCTGCCTCTAGTACCTGAATCACAGACTGATGACTCGCTTGGGCATCGGCTGAAATAATCACTAAAGCTTGTGGAGAATCTTTCGCTGCCTGCCTGAGTGCTAAGTTTAGAGCAACGATATCTGAAGGATTCACAGGCACTTTTTGCACCACGTAGCGACCATCGCTGCTGATACTTACTTTGATTTCATTGGGCTTGGTTTCTTGCAGTCCGCTGTCTGCTTGGGGCAGTTGTATGTCTAGTTGAGTTAAACGACCGTAGGTGGTTGTTAGCATCAGAAAAATGAGAATGACCAACAACACATCGACGAACGGGATCAAATTGATCTCGGGTTCAGATGAATGTGGACGACCGAAACGCATCTTATTTGCCTGTTGGTGTCGCGTAAAAATGCCGCACAAATTGTTCTGCAGCAATCTCCATCTCTACGGTGAAGTAGTCGACTCGGTTGCGTAAATACCGCCACATCACCAAACTGGGAATAGCAATCACCAACCCAAAAGCTGTGTTGTAAAGAGCAACCGATATGCCGTGCGCTAACTGTGCAGGGTTTCCTGTGCCTGGCGTTTGTGAGCCAAATATTTCAATCATGCCGACCACCGTACCAAACAAACCAAGCAGTGGAGCCACCGAGGCAATAGAGCCCAGCAAGCTCAAGTATTTTTCTAACTTGTGATTGACGCGACGGCCACTTGCTTCAATCACTGCTCTAAAGTCAGATTCAGAAGTAGATGGCTTGCTTTTTCTGTGCATCAGACCAGCAACAATGATTTCGCCTAGCGCACAGTGGTTCTTAAGTTGAGTGATTGACTCGGGGTTGAGCAATTCAGGTTGTGACAAAGAAAGGACTTCATCAAGCAAATGCGCAGGAATAACGCGTTTGATTTGCAAGCTGTAGAGACGTTCAAAAATCAACGCCATGGCTGCAACTGAGCATGCGAGTAAGGGCCAAATGGGCCAGCCTGCGGCTTGTATGATGCCTAGCAAATGCGTTCTCCTGTCTGATGTGAGAACAATTATGTCTTACTTACCACCTTGGCTTTAACTCAACAAATGACATGAGCGATTTTTCCACTACCAACGAAATAACCAGCGCTCATGTATGGACTGTCGGTGGGTTATGCCTAGCCATCAGCGATCAGTTGAAATCGCGCTTTGGCCTGCTGGTTGTTCGCGGCGAAATTTCCGGATTGACGCGTGCCGGCAGTGGACACTGCTACTTGACATTAAAGGATGAACAAGGTCAGCTACGTTGTGCAATGTTCAAGCGTGTCGCCGAGTCTGTGAATTTTGAACTCCGCAACGGTGACCTGGTCGAAGTGCAGGCTCGCTGCGGCTTGTACGTTCCTCGGGGCGAAATGCAATTGGTCATTGAATCTATGCGGCCTGCTGGGGCTGGGCAATTACACGAAGCTTTTCTCAGACTCAAAGCCAAGTTGCAGTCTGAAGGCTTGTTTGATGAGGACCGAAAAAGGCCGATTCCATTGCGGCCTGCATGTATCGGCATTGTGACTTCTTTGTCAGCTGCTGCCTTGCATGACGTTTTAACCGCATTGAAAAGAAGGGTTCCACACATACGCTTGCGTATTGCGCCCAGCCCGGTGCAAGGTGCGGATGCGCCGGGCAAATTGATCGATGCACTGAAAGCCTTGCAAACAATACCCGAGGTGGAAGTGATTTTGCTGGTGCGTGGAGGTGGATCTATCGAAGATCTGTGGGCATTCAATGACGAAGCTCTCGCTCATGCCATTGTTAGCTGCCGAGTTCCAGTGATCACGGGGGTAGGACACGAAACGGATGTCACCATCGCCGATTTTTGTGCCGATTTGCGAGCGCCTACACCAACGGCTGCAGCTGAACTTTGCGCTTTGGACAGAGCAACAGATTTGAGCGGATTGGATTATTTTCAAGCATCCTTGCTGCAAGCCATGCGTCTTCACTTAGATCAATCTTGGCAAAGACTGGACAGGGCTGAACGGCAAATCGGCAGGCCATCTGGTTGGTTGCACCAACAGCAGCACGCTTGCAGTTTGCTTGCCAACCGATTAGGCCGAGCCACCATCAACAACTTGAATCGACGGCAACTGGCACTTCAACCGATGGCATTGAGATTAAAACGCACCGCTGTGGATATGCCAGCGCTTCAAGCCAGGCGTTTGGACAAAGCACAATGGCTTTTACAAAACCTTGATCCTGCTTTGGTCCTCAAACGCGGTTATGCCTGGTTACAAAATCGTGAGGGTGTGGCTTTAAGCTCGGTCAAAGACTTGCACAGTGGAGATCTGGTGACAGCCAAGCTGTCTGACGGAGAAACCATACTCAGGGTGGAAGATCAGATTTAATCTGGTTAGTCTTGAAAAGGCTTGACTTTAATACGTATGATTTTTTGATGCGCTTGCTGGCAAACCATCCTTGCTTCATTTCCAACACAAAACGAACCGGCTTTTCTGAGCAATGTGAGTCTTGGCTCAACGGCTTCATGTCTGCGAGATTCACGATGGTTCCGTCATCTGCGATAAAAGCAGCGGTCAGTGGCATCACTGTGTTCTTCATCCAAAAACACTGAATCTGCGCTTGTTCAAAAACAAAAACCATGCCTTCATGTTGGGGCATGTCAGCGCGGTACATCAACCCCATAGCGCGTTGCTCTTGCGTGGCTGCCACCTGTGCATCTATCTGGTACATACCAGCTTGAATCTTGATACGGGGGAGTTCAGTTTGTGCGGTTTGAGCCTTGGCGCTCAGGCTAAGTACGCACAAGAAAAAAGTCAATAGGTAAGCGTTCATCTTGGGGCAGGGATGGTTAGAATGGATTAAAAGCCTTGTTGACATTAGCAACATAGGTATCGCGTTTTATTTTTTGGGAGATTGTGTCTTGTACCAGCATATCAAAGTACCCGCCAAGGGCGAAAAAATCAAAGTTAACGCCGACATGTCTTTGACAGTCCCTGATCAGCCCATCATTCCTTACATTGAAGGTGATGGCACGGGTCTAGACATCACGCCAGTCATGCTCAAAGTGGTGGATGCTGCTGTTGCCAAGGCGTACGGCGGCAAGCGTCAAATTCATTGGATGGAAGTTTACGCAGGCGAAAAATCGACCCAAATTTATGGCCCAGACGTGTGGCTGCCGCAGGAAACCCTTGCCGCACTCAAAGAATATGTAGTTTCTATTAAAGGCCCGTTGACAACGCCGGTTGGTGGCGGTATTCGTTCGTTGAACGTGGCATTGCGACAAGAGCTTGATTTGTATGTGTGCTTGCGGCCCGTTCAATATTTCAAAGGAGTGCCATCGCCCCTGAAGGAACCTGAAAAAACGCATATGGTCATCTTCCGTGAAAATTCTGAAGATATTTATGCTGGAATTGAGTACGAGGCAGAGTCTGACAAAGCCAAAAAATTGATCAAGTTCTTGATCGATGAAATGGGCGTTACCAAGATCCGTTTCCCGAATACCTCTGGGATTGGTATCAAGCCCGTGTCTCGTGAAGGCACTGAACGGCTGGTTCGCAAAGCCATACAGTACGCCATTGATAATGACAAACCCAATGTGACCATCGTCCACAAGGGCAACATCATGAAATACACGGAAGGTGGATTCCGAGATTGGGCCTATGCATTGGCTCAAAAAGAATTTGGCGCACAGTTGATAGACGGCGGACCTTGGTGCAGTTTCAAAAACCCGCGTACAGGCCGCGAGATCATTGTCAAAGACAGTATTGCTGATGCTTTCCTGCAACAAATCTTGTTGCGTCCTGCCGAGTACAGCGTGATCGCTACTTTGAATTTGAACGGCGATTACATATCTGACGCCTTAGCAGCACAAGTCGGTGGCATCGGAATCGCGCCGGGAGCCAATTTGTCAGATTCGGTCGCTTGTTTTGAAGCCACCCATGGAACCGCCCCAAAGTACGCAGGAAAAGACTATGTGAACCCAGGTTCAGAAATATTGTCTGCAGAAATGATGCTTCGTCACATGGGTTGGATCGAGGCTGCTGATCTGATCATTTCTTCCATGGAAAAATCGATACTGAGTCGTCATGTGACTTACGACTTTGCCCGCTTAATGGAAGGTGCAACCCAAGTGAGTTGCTCCGGATTTGGTCAGGTCATGATTGACCATATGTGATCTTTCAAAAACGTCACGAAAACTGACTGGCTAAATTCGCTCTGAATTGAGGGGTTCGAAGTCTTGACCCCTTGGGGTCGACGTGCTGAGTTTGGGTTGGAGGCATGGCTGGAGCGGCGATAACGCGTATGTTCTTAGCCATCCAACCTCTTGGCCCTTGCATGGGTTCATAAACAACGCTTGCACCTTGCTGCAGGGTTTTAAAACCAATCATTTCTACTTCACTGAAATGGGCAAATATGTCTGAATCAAACTCATTTGATTCAATAAAGCCAAACCCCTTGTGGTTGTTGAACCATTTAACGATACCGAATGCCATAGAAACCTCCGAATTTGTTTGAAAAACTAGAATTCATCATGAATCCTATTTTAGTATTAAATTATATATTTTTAATCTTGTAAATGATTAATTTATAGTTAATAAAATGAGATTTATTTAGTTTTTCCCTATAACTCCGTCATTTGTTCAGCACCGATAGAATAAAGGTATGCCCACAAGTCCTCAAATACCCAAAATCACCCCTGACAAAGAAGCTGGAAACGGGGATTCTGTTGTTTTAGAGCGGAAAACCCTGAAAACCAAGCCTCCGCAGATGTACCAAGTCGTTATGTTGAATGATGATTTCACACCGATGGAGTTTGTCGTTCGTGTCTTGCAGGAGTTTTTCAGCAAAGACCGGGAAGCGGCTACTCAAATCATGCTAAAAATTCACCTTGATGGCAAAGGCGTTTGCGGGGTCTATTCCAAGGATGTTGCTGCCACCAAGGTTGACCAAGTACAGGATGCCGCTCATCAGGCGGGGCATCCTTTGCAATGTTTGGCTGAACCCGTTGAATAAATCCCATCCGTTTCCATATACAGTTGAGTCTGAGATCGCACCAAGGAAGAAATCATGATTGCCCAAGAACTTGAAGTCAGCTTGCATATGGCCTTTGTTGAGGCCAGACAACAGCGTCATGAATTCATCACCGTCGAGCATTTGCTGTTGGCACTGCTTGACAACCCCAGCGCCGCCGAAGTGTTGCGTGCCTGTTCAGCAAATATTGATGATTTGCGCAAGTCTTTGTCCAATTTCATCAAAGACAACACGCCGCAGGTAGACGGCACAGAGGAAGTTGACACCCAACCTACACTGGGGTTTCAACGTGTGATTCAGCGTGCCATCATGCACGTTCAATCAACAGGTAATGGTAAAAAAGAAGTGACCGGCGCCAATGTGTTGGTCGCTATATTCGGCGAGAAAGATTCGCACGCTGTGTATTACTTGCACCAGCAAGGCGTCACCCGTTTGGATGTGGTGAATTACATTGCACACGGCATTAAAAAATCCGACCCCGCAGAACCTGTCAAAGGTTCGGAGTCCAGCACGCCTGAGGCTGAAGAAAACACCGATAAGTCTGAAAAAACTTCTCCGCTGGAGCAGTTCACGCAAAACCTCAACCAGTTGGCCAAAGACGGCAAGATTGATCCGCTGATCGGTCGTGAATATGAAGTGGAGCGAGTGATTCAAATTTTGTGTCGTAGACGCAAAAACAACCCGTTGCTGGTCGGTGAAGCCGGCGTTGGTAAAACCGCCATAGCCGAAGGCCTGGCATGGCGAATCACACAAAAAGATGTGCCTGAAATTTTGGCTGATTCTCAGGTGTATTCGCTTGATATGGGCGCCTTGTTAGCAGGCACTAAATACCGTGGTGATTTTGAGCAACGCCTCAAAGGAGTACTTAAATCGCTCAAAGATAAACCCAATGCGGTATTGTTTATCGATGAAATCCATACCTTGATTGGTGCAGGTGCGGCTTCCGGTGGCACCTTGGACGCATCCAATTTGCTCAAACCAGCATTGTCAAGCGGTCAACTCAAATGTATTGGCGCGACAACTTTCTCAGAATACCGAGGCATTTTTGAAAAAGACGCGGCACTGTCGCGGCGTTTCCAGAAAGTCGATGTGGTCGAGCCCACAGTTGAGCAGACAGTCGATATTCTCAAAGGCCTCAAGTCACGTTTTGAAGAGCACCACAGCGTCAGATACGCAGTGGCTGCCTTGCAGGCTGCGGCAGAACTCAGCGCCAAGTACATCAATGACCGCCATTTGCCTGACAAGGCCATCGATGTCATCGACGAAGCTGGCGCTGCACAGCGTATTTTGCCTGTGTCAAAGCGCAAGAAAACCATCACCAAATCAGAGATTGAAGACATTGTTGCCAAGATCGCTCGCATCCCGCCAGCCAGCGTGTCAAATGACGATCGAGGTAAGTTGCAAACCTTGGAACGCGATCTGAAAAGCGTGGTGTTCGGCCAAGATAAAGCGCTTGAAGTGCTCGCTTCTTCAGTCAAGATGGCGCGGTCTGGCTTGGGCAAGGCAGACAAACCGATTGGTGCCTTTTTGTTCAGCGGTCCCACTGGCGTGGGTAAAACCGAAGCCGCCAAGCAACTCGCTTACATCTTAGGTATTGAGTTACTTCGATTCGATATGTCCGAATACATGGAGCGCCATGCGGTGAGCCGTTTGATTGGAGCGCCTCCGGGCTATGTCGGTTTTGATCAAGGCGGATTGCTCACTGAGGCTGTCACCAAAAAACCGCATGCGGTGTTGTTGTTAGATGAAATTGAAAAAGCGCATCCGGATATTTTCAACGTCTTGTTGCAAGTGATGGACCACGGCACCTTGACCGATAACAATGGACGCAAAGCCGATTTCCGCAACATCATCATCATCATGACGACCAACGCCGGCGCCGAGACCATGAACAAGTCAACCATTGGCTTTACAAATGCACGCGAACCTGGTGACGAGATGGCAGACATCAAACGTTTATTTACGCCAGAATTCCGCAACCGCTTGGATGCCACAGTCAGTTTCAAACCACTGGATGAAACTGTCATCATGCGCGTGGTTGATAAGTTTTTGTTGCAACTTGAAACACAGTTGGCAGAGAAAAAAGTAGATGTCACGTTCACTGACGATTTGCGCAAATACCTGGCCAAAAAAGGCTTTGATCCCCTCATGGGCGCGCGTCCTATGCAGCGCTTGATTCAAGACATGATCCGCCGTGCACTGGCAGATGAATTGTTATTCGGTCGTTTGACTGAGGGTGGTCGACTCACGGTGGGGCTCGACGACAAGGACGAAGTGCTGTTGGATATACAACCGCTTCCCAAAAAAGAGAGTCGATCCTCTAAATCAGAACCGGCAGAGCCCGAAGAAGCCGAGGCCAGTTAAGGTGGCAGGTCATAGTAAATGGGCCAATATCCAGCACCGTAAGGGCAGGCAAGACGAAAAACGCGGCAAAGTCTGGACGCGTGTCATTCGGGAAATCATGGTGGCTGCGCGAGCCGGGGGTGGCGATCTGCAAATCAATCCCCGCTTGCGTTTAGCGATTGAAAAGGCAAAAGCGGCCAATATGCCTGCTGACACCATCAAACGCAATATCGACAAGGCCACTGGTAACCTAGAAGGCGTGCAATACGAAGAAATCCGCTATGAAGGCTATGGCATAGGGGGAGTGGCACTGATGGTTGACACCATGACTGACAACAAAGTACGGACAGTCGCAGAAGTTCGCCACGCACTGAGCAAACATGGTGGTAACTTAGGCACAGAAGGCTCGGTGGCTTTTCAATTTAAACATTGCGGCCAACTGATTCTGGCGCCTGGCACCTCCGAAGACGTCATCATGGAAGTAGCACTTGAGGCGGGCGCCCAAGATGTCTTGACTGATGAAGATGGCGCTATCGAGGTGTTGACTGACCCTGCTGAATTTGAGGCTATCAAGGCCGCCCTCGACAAAGCAGGGTTGACGCCAGCCATGGCTGAAATCACTTACCGTGCAGATATCACCATCGATTTAAGCGATGAGGATCGCCTGAAAATGCAAAAAATCATTGATGCGTTAGAAGACCTTGACGACGTACAAGAGGTCTACCACAACGCGGCCCTATGAAAATATTGGTGATTGGATCCGGTGGACGCGAACATGCGCTGGCATGGAAACTGACCGCGTCACCCCAAGTACAAATGGTGTACGTCGCTCCTGGTAATGCCGGCATTGCCATGAATAAAGATCTGCAAGTACTGCCCATCACGGATGTGGTTGCTTTGCGTGAATGGGCTCAAGCCAATGACGTGGGTCTTACCGTGGTGGGTCCTGAGGCTCCTTTGGCAGCAGGCATTGTTGACGAATTCAGAGCCCATGGACTGCGAATTTTTGGCCCTACAAGGGCTGCCGCACAGCTTGAGAGTTCCAAGGCATTTTCCAAAGCCTTCATGCATCGTCACCAGATACCTACTGCGGCATATCAAGTGTTTGAAGATGCAACGCTTGCGCACGCGTATGTCCAAGCTCAGGTTGCACCCATCGTGGTGAAAGCTGATGGGTTGGCAGCTGGCAAAGGCGTGGTAGTAGCTACCACTTTGCAAGAAGCCCATGAAGCCATTGACCACATGCTTGCCCATGATCAAACCGGCATTCAGCATTCTGACGGGAAGCCAAGGGTGGTGATCGAAGAGTTTTTAGAGGGGGAAGAAGCCAGCTTCATGGTCGTGGCGCATGGTCAGGTTGCAGTGGCACTGGCCACATCCCAAGACCATAAACGCTTGCTTGACGGTGATCAGGGCCCCAATACAGGCGGTATGGGTGCCTATTCTCCCGCGCCAGTCGTGACGCCCGAAATACATGCTCGCGTCATGCGCGAAGTGATTCAACCGACACTCAAAGGCATGGAGTCTGACGGCATTCCTTACACAGGTTTTTTGTATGCCGGATTAATGATTGGCTCGCATGGCCAGATCAAGGTGCTCGAGTTCAATTGCCGCATGGGCGACCCCGAGACCCAACCCATATTGTTAAGGCTCAAAAGTGATTTGCTGGCCTTGCTTTTGGCGGCGACCGAGCCCAAGCCTATTCAACTTGCAAAAATAGAACTGGATTGGGATCGTCGGGTAGCCCTTGGTGTGGTCATGGCCGCATCTGGTTACCCTGGCGCAGTTCGCAAAGGAGACGTGATCCATGGCCTCAATACAGACAAGCCTGATGCCAGGGTGTTTCATGCGGCCACCGCCAAAGAAGGTACAGAAACGGTAACCGCAGGAGGTCGCGTACTTTGCGTGACCGCCCTTGGAGACACGGTTCGTCAAGCGCAGGCTAATGCCTATGAATTGGTTGATACTATCCATTTTGATGGTGCACAGGTCAGACGCGACATTGGCTACCGAGCTGTGAAGCGATGAATTTAGGCCGTTGATTCAAGGACTTGATAAATGAATCCTGTATTTGCGCCTGTGCGCACATATTTGATGGGCTTGCAACAGCGCATCACCTCTGCATTGACTGAGCTGGATGGTCATGCTTTTTTGTCAGACAGCTGGGAAAAACCCAAAGGCGAAACGCTTCAAGGCAATGGCATCACCATGATCATGGAGCAGGGGAATGTGTTTGAGCGGGCAGGCGTTGGGTTTTCTCATGTCACCGGACCTAAGCTTCCCCCATCAGCCACTCAACACCGTCCCGAACTGAATGGTTCACCATTTGAAGCCATGGGCGTTTCATTGGTGTTCCATCCGCGCAATCCCTATGTGCCAACGGTGCACATGAATGTGCGTGCCTTGATGGCCAAAACACAAGATGGTGAACCCGTCGCCTGGTTTGGTGGTGGCATGGATTTAACACCGTATTATGGGTTTGAAGAAGATGCGATCCATTTCCATCAGACTTGCAGACAAGCTTTAGAGAGGTTCGATGAAAAGTTGTATCCACGTTTCAAAACATGGTGCGATGAATATTTTTTCTTGAAACACCGCAATGAACCGCGCGGAATCGGTGGAATTTTTTTCGATGATTTTTCAGAATTAGGTTTTGATCGAAGTTTTGAAATGATGCAAAGTGTCGGCAATCATTTGCTTTTGGCTTATCTGCCCATCGTTGAAAAACGCAAAGACATGCCGTTTGGCGAGCGTGAACGGGATCATCAACTGTATCGGCGAGGACGCTATGTCGAATTCAATCTGGTGTTTGATCGGGGAACCCATTTCGGCTTGCAATCCGGCGGACGAACCGAGTCCATCTTGTTATCCATGCCTCCACTGGTGACTTGGTCATACCAGCACCGACCAGAGACTGGTTCGGCTGAGGATCGCTTGTACACAGAATTTCTCAAACCAAAAGCTTGGATTTGAGTCATTCAACCTCACAACGGATTGGTTTGTACGGCGGTGCTTTTGATCCGCCGCATACCGGGCATTTCGCATTGGCCCAGTGCGCCATCAGTCAACTCAAACTTGATCTTTTGTACATCATTCCCACTGGAAATGCATGGCACAAAAGTCAATCCCTGACCACTGCGACCCACAGGCTGGCGATGACACAGTTGAATTTTGCAGACTTACCGGCTGTGGTTGTTGAAGATATGGAATTGAAGCGACAGGGGCCAAGTTATACGATTGACACACTGCGAGATTTGGTCAAACGCCATGACAGTGCAGATTTTTTTGTGTTGCTCGGCGCAGACCAGGCTGCGCGTTTTGAAACTTGGAAAGAATGGCAACAGATCGCTCAACTGGCTCAACTGGCAGTGGCCCCGCGGGCAACCAGCGAAAAAGACGATACTCAACTGTATGAGTGGCACAATCACCCCCAGATCAGGCTCACGCCATTGAACATGCCCTTGGAAAACGTCAGTGCCACCGACATACGTTGCGGCCTAAAACAAGGCTTCATGACCGACCTCGGTTTAAAGCCCTCAGTGTTTCAATATATTCAACATCACCACCTTTATATGGACCGCCATGACCGAAGTCTCTGAAAAAAAAGACGTACAAAAATTGCAGCGTATCGTTGTCGACAGCCTCGAGGATGTCAAGGCGCAAGACATTGCTGTGTTCAATACCGAACACTTATCTGCGCTATTTGAACGGGTCATCATTGCCAGTGGAACCTCTAACAGGCAAACCAAAGCCTTGGCTTCCAATGTGCGCGACGATGTTCGTGACGGCGGTTTTGGCAAACCCCGGATTGAAGGCGAAGAAAACGGTGAATGGATCATTGTGGACTGCGGTTCAGTGGTAGTACACATCATGCAACCCACCATTCGGCAGTATTACCATCTGGAAGAAATCTGGGGTGATAAACCTGTTCGCATCAAACTGGGTGCACCACTACCGAAAGCCGCACCCAAAGTTGTTGAAATAGCAGAACCGGTTGCAAAGAAATCTGCCCGAAGTAAATCTACCGCTAAGCCCGTTGCAGAAAAATCAAAGGCTTCAGATCAACCTAAGCGTTCAACAACAGCTTCATCGAATAAAAAACCTGTCGCTCAAAAAACCACTTCAAACCCCAAAGAGCTCAGTAAACCAGTGGCAAAAAAAGTGATCAACGCCAAGACCCCTGCAAAGAAAACGGCAGCTAAAAAAACAACTCCACTTAAAACTGCAGTCCGTCAAACGCGCTCATGAAACTGTGGGTAGTCGCAGTTGGCCAAAAAGTGCCTGCTTGGGCACAACTCGCGTGGGACGACTACGCTAAACGGTTCACGCCTGATATCAAATTGACTTTGAGAACGGTCAAGACAGAACCCCGATCCTCTAAAACTTTGTCTCAAATATGGGTTGCTGAGCGCAGTCGAATTGATGCCGCCATTCCCAAAGACTGCCACCGTATTTGGCTAGATGAAAAAGGCGAACAACTCAGCACTGTTGGTCTTGCAAGCAAATGGCGCGGATGGCAGGATCAAGCATTGGAAGTGGCATTTATCATTGGCGGACCGGACGGATTTGATCCTGTCATCAGACAAGGCGGCCATGATTTACTGGGGTTGTCGAATCTCACCTTACCCCATGCCATGGTGAGAGTGGTGCTCATTGAACAGTTGTACAGAGCCTGGTCTTTGTTATCCAACCATCCCTACCATCGGGAGTGACCATGTTGCCGACTATTTATTTGGCCTCTCAAAGTCCGCGCAGACAACAGTTATTGACTCAAATAGGTATTTCTTTTGAGTTGCTATTGCCAGTTGATGCACTGGCGGCAGAAAAATTAGAACAGGTATTGCCAGGCGAAAACCCCCAGACTTATGTCAAAAGAGTCACGTTATTGAAGCTCAAAGCAGCCACAGCCCAAATGAAGTCCTCCGGCTTGACACCTCGTCCTGTGCTGTGTGCAGACACCACGGTTGCTTTGAATGAAACCATTTTGGGAAAACCTGTCGACGACCAAGATGCATTCAGAATGTTAAGCATCTTGTCAGGCACAACACACCATGTGTTTACTGCAGTGGCGCTAGGCCATGGACGTCGAACTATCTGCAAGGTACAAAAGTCATCGGTGACATTCGCAGCCATCAGCAGTAGCGATATTCAAGCCTACGTTCAAACCTCGGAGCCTATGGGTAAAGCAGGCGCATACGCGATACAAGGGTTTGCCGCTTGCTTTATCAAAAAAATTGTAGGCAGTCATTCAGGCATCATGGGTTTGCCAGTTTTTGAAACCCGACAAATGCTCAGCCAAATTGATAAGGACTCATCATGCAACACGACATTCTGATCAATTGGTCACCGCAGGAAACCCGTGTTGCTGTGGTCGAAAACGGTGCCCTACAGGAAATACATATCGAACGTTCATTAGAGCGCGGCTTGGTTGGTAATATTTACTCTGGACGGGTGGCAAGGGTGTTACCAGGCATGCAATCAGCATTCATAGATATTGGCATGGAACGCTCCGCCTTTTTGCATGTAGCTGATGTGTTCACTGGCAACCCTCCCAAAAATACGGATAACGACGCTCAGTCTGCGCAGATTCCGATTGAGAAGCAGGTGTTTGAAGGTCAAACATTATTGGTTCAAGTGATCAAAGATCCCATCGGAAGCAAAGGTGCGAGGTTATCTACGCAAATAAGTATTGCAGGACGTTTATTGGTTTTTTTACCCCAGGATAACCACATCGGGGTATCGCAAAAAATCCCTCCAGAACAAAGAGAAAACCTGCGTCTCAGACTGGTACAGCTTGCACATCAAAACGAAGAAAAGGGCGGTTTTATTCTTCGAACCAACGGAGAAGATGCAACGGATGCGCAACTTCAAGAGGACATCGCATATTTGCGCAAGACTTGGATCAAGGTAAAAACGAGTTCAACACAACAAGCGTCCAAAAGCTTACTGCATCAAGATTTGAATTTGCTGCAACGCGTATTAAGAGACATGGTGGATGACAATACCCAAACCATACGTATTGATTCACACGAGCAACACGGTATTTTGCGTTCATTCGGCACTGAGTTCATGCCATCGGTTTTATCAAAACTTGCGCATTACAAAGGTGAACGCCCCATATTTGATTTATTCAACATAGACGATGAAATTAAACAGGCGTTAGGTCGAAAAGTCATGCTCAAGTCTGGTGGGTACCTGATCATTGATCAAACAGAGGCGTTGACAACCATCGATGTGAATACTGGTGGTTTTGTCGGTGCGAAAAATTTTGACGATACGATTTTCAAAACCAACCTGGAAGCCGCTGGAGCTATTGCGCGGCAATTACGCTTACGCAACTTAGGCGGAGTCATCGTGACAGACTTCATCGACATGCAAAAAATCGAGCACCGCGACGCCGTGCTGACAGAGTTTTCAAAGCAACTGTCACGTGACAAAGTGAAAACAGGTTTGAGTGGGTATTCAGCATTAGGTTTGGTAGAAATGACTCGTAAACGCACCAGAGAGTCCTTGGCACAGATGCTGTGCGAGCCCTGCGGTCATTGTCAAGGACGTGGAATTGTGAACACCACCCGAACGGTTGCTTACAACATACTCAGAGAAATTTTGAGAGAAGCCAGACAATTCAGTCCGGTCGAGTTTCGAGTTTTAGCAGCCCCTAAAGTCATTGATTTATTGCAAGAGGAAGAAAGCCAACACTTGGTCGGTTTGAGTGAGTTCATTGGCAAACCTATTTCTTTGCAAGCTGAATTTGGTGTAGGGCTTGAGCAATACAACATCGTATTGCTTTGAACTGATCAACAAGTACTTATGATGCTTGCAGATTGCCAGAACTACCCAATCTGAACATCGAGGCGTACACACCATCGATGTTCATCAGACTTTGATGTGTACCTGATTCAATGATGCGCCCAGCATCCAGCACAACAATGCGGTCCGCATTTTCAATGGTTGATAAGCGATGCGCTATCACTAACGTTGTTCTGCCTTTTTGTAATTTTTGCAAAGCATCTTGAACCATGCGCTCAGATTCATTGTCTAATGCGGATGTAGCTTCATCTAAAATCAGAATAGGTGTGTTTTTGTACATGGCTCTGGCAATCGCTAGACGTTGACGTTGTCCACCCGACAGTGTGGAAGCGTTATGGCCAACCAGCGTGTCAATATGGTCGGGAAGCGTTTGTAGATAGTCCCCCAAGTTAGCAGCCAGCAAGCATTCAACCACTCTGTCTCTGTCTGGCTCTTTGCCGAGGGCAACATTGGCTGCCAAGGAGTCGTTCATCACGACTACTGTTTGACTGACCATGGCAAATTGTCGGCGCAAATCACGCAGATCCCAATCCCGTATGGAAACACCGTCAAGCGTCACATCGCCTTGGGTCCACTCAACAAATCGGGGCAGTAAATTAGCCAACGATGTTTTGCCTGAACCCGAACTTCCCACCAATGCCACTGTTTCTCCGGGCTTGATCTCAAGTTCAATTTCCTTGAGCGCATAAGGATGGTCCGGTTGGTATTGAACAGAAATATGTTGAAAATGCAAATGTCCCTTGGCTTTTTCGCAATGAAAGTGACCACTGGTTTCAACAGGTGTGTGGTTGATCAGTTCAAGCGCACGTTCAATGGCAGCAACACCACGCGTGATGGGTCCTGCAACTTCAGATAAGTGTTTGATGGGATTGACCAACATCAACATACCCGTGACGAAAGCAGCAAAACCACCGACACTCATATGGCTGTCTTGACTTTGTAACAAAGCTACGCTGATCACCGCAGAAAGTGCGACCGCAGAAAATAGTTGTGTCAATGGCGTAATGCCTGCGTTAGCTACAGTTGTTTTGAGTGCCAAACGGGACATCGCCAAGCCAAGATTCCTAAAGCGTTGAGTTTGTAGTGCTTGCGCGTCATGCAGGCGAATTTCTCGGTGCGCTAATGCAGTTTCCTCTACCGCATAAGACAAATTATCTGTGGCTTGCTGACTTGAGCGAACAAGCATATACAAACGCCTGCTCAGAACCTTCATTAACCATGCTACCGAAGGGATGAGCAAGGCCACAATCAAACTTAATTTCCAATTGAGGTAGAGCAAATAAGCAATCAGCGAAATAAGCGTCAAACTGTCGCGAACCGCACCAATCATTGCATTGACCAGTGTCAGTGCCCCGATCTGTACTTCAAATACCAGCGTATTGCCCAGTGCGCTCGCATTTTGTTGTCTGAATAATGACAGCGTTGCGTCTTGCAGTCGGTTGAACATTTGAACGCGCAGCTGCAGCAATCCGTTTTGTGTGACTTTCGCGATAGCTACTTGCCCCACAAACATACCCAAGCCGCGAATACCAAAAAGTCCGATCAAGGCAAATGGAACCAACCATACTGAGAAACTGTTTTGCTGAAAACCTTTGTCCAGCAAAGGTTGAAGCAATGCTGGCACCATAGGCTCGCACAATGCAACCAATACCATGCACACAACGGCAATTACCCACGCATGAGTGGGTTGCTTGAATAAACTCAAGCAACTGATCAAGCGTTGTATGAAATTTTTCTCTTGGCTCATTTGTAATCACTTTATACTTGTGTGGATTATCGCCTTAGAGAAGTCCTCTCTTGGTTAGAATCGCGGAGCAACAATTACCATGAAAAACATGACTCGATACGTCATCGCGATAACTGCCCTGATTGGAATGCTGTTTGCTTACAGTGGTCCGGCACAAGCAGAATTTAAAGTTGAAATCTCTGGCGTAGGCATTAGCCAGATTCCCATCGGCATTACTGATTTCCGTTCTTCCGAAACGGTTCCTCAAAAAATCTCTCAAATCATCAGCGCTGATCTGGAACGCAGTGGTCAATTTAAAAGTTCAAACCCAGGCGTTGAGTTGGACGAAAACACCCGTCCAGATTTCAATCTGCTGAAACAAAAAAAAATTGACGCATTACTGACTGGCAGCATCAGCAAATTGGCTGACGGGCGCTTTGAAGTTCGCTACAGGCTATGGGATATGGTTAGAAGCCAGGACTTGGGTGGTCAAAGCTTCATGGCACTACCTTCTGATTTACGTTTTGTGGCGCACCGTGTTGCGGATCAAGTGTATGAAAAACTAACCGGTGACAAGGGCATTTTTTCAACCCGTATTACCTACATAACCAGTTCCGCAAACCGTCATATGCTGTGGGTTTCTGATTCAGACGGTGAAAACGCTCAATCCGCACTGACCAGTCCTGAACCTATCATTTCGCCAAGTTGGTCACCGAATGGAAATGAACTTGCTTACGTTTCTTTTGAAACACGCAAACCTGTTGTTTACATTCACAATGTAGCAACTGGCAAGCGCAGGGTGTTGGCTAATTTCAAAGGGTCTAACAGCGCACCTGCTTGGTCGCCTGACGGAAAGAATCTGGCCATTACCCTGAGCAAAGATGGTGGCTCTCAAATCTTTTTGATAGATGCCACAGGCGGTGATCCTAAACGTATCACCCAGTCCACCGGAATTGATACTGAGCCGGTTTTCACTTCAGATGGCAGCGCTATTTATTTCGTCAGTGACCGTGGCGGATCTCCTCAAATTTACCGCATACCTTCATCAGGAGGTCCTGTACAAAGGGTGACTTTCAATGGCAACTACAACATTTCACCGGCGCTGAGCGCCGATGGCAAATGGCTAGCCTATATTTCCCGCACTGGTTCCTCATATAAGCTTCAATTAATGGAGTTAGCTACTGACAAAGTATTGTCTTTGACAGAAACAACCCGCGATGAAAAACCCAGTTTTGCACCGAATGGAAAACTTATTCTGTATGCGACACTGATCCAAGGTCGTGAAGCGCTGATGACAACGACGTTAGATGGCAAAATAAGTGCAAAGCTTGCCGGACAAACCACCAATATTCGTGAACCCCATTGGGGCCCTTTCTTAAAACCTTGACGCTTTGAAATTTGGAGTAAATCTATGATGAAGTCTCTATTGTCTTTTTTGCTTGTGGTGATGCTTACCGCCTGTGCCTCTGGGGTGAAACTCAATGATGTGCCAGTTGAAGGCAGATCTGGCATCAAACCACCGCCCGAACTATCCAATATCACTCCTGCGCCAGTACAACCAACGCCGCAACCTCAAAGCAAGGTTGAACCCGTTACATCATCAAATAATGACAATTTTGCATCTGGGCCAGCTAACACAACAAAAATTATTTATTTCGATTACGACAGTTTTTCCGTTAAACCTGAATTTCAATCTGTCATCGAATCACACGCAAAGTTTTTGAAAGCAAACCCTCGTGCACGTTTATCCTTAGAGGGTCATACGGATGAGCGCGGTGGACGTGAGTACAACCTTGCACTCGGACAAAAGCGTTCTGATGCGGTTCGTCAAAGCTTGACCCTGTTGGGTGTGGCTGCTTCGCAAATTGAAACCGTTAGTTTCGGCGAAGAGAAACCTGCAGTTCAAGGCAACAACGAAGCCGCATTCTCTAAAAACCGTCGTGCTGAATTCTTCTACAAATGAAACCAAGCTTTAAGACAGCTTGTCTGTGTTGGTTGTTTGTAGCAACTTTTTCCCACGCGGGAGTATTTGAAGACGATGAAGCACGGCGAGCGATTCTTGATTTAAGACAACGCTTAGAAAACCTTCGTCAAGCGCAACTGAACAATGAGGCTGTGATACAGCGTTCACTCGACAGCATCACCAAATCACAACAAGTTGTGCGTGATACGGTCGCCTCTGAAGTTCAGCAAGAATCCTCCCGCTTACAGCAAGCCTTGCTTCAGCTGCAATCTCAGATTGATGGACTCAAGCAAAGCTTGGCTGAAACACGTGGAGAAAGAGACCAGTTGCAACGTGAAATCTCACTTTTAAAACGTGGTCAAAACGACAACACTTCAGGATTGGAAGAACGCTTGCTCAAGATGGAGCAACGTATTGCTAAATTAGAGCCTGTTATTTTTCAACTGGACGGTCTTGAATTTCAGGCAGACCCGGCCGAAAAGAAAGATTTTGAACTGGCCTTGGCTTCTTTCAGAAAAGGTGATTTCACTGCATCTATCGCCACCTTCTCGGCTTTTTTACGCAAATACCCTGATACTGGATTTAAACAAAGTACCTTGTTCTGGCTAGCCAGTGCGAAGTATGTGAAGCGGGAATACGCAGATACCGTCAATCAATTGAGGGCTTTTACCGGCATGAGCGATAGCCATACCAAATTTCCTGAAGCCTTATTGACTTTGGCCAACGCACAGCTCGAATTGAAATTGCCACAAGAAGCCAAGAAAACATTCGATGAATTGATTTCAAAACATCCCAATTCAGAAGCAGCAATCGCTGCCAAAGAACGGATGACTAAATTGAAATAGATTGGTGGATACGACCCATATCACTTCGGCAGACATAGACAGACGTTTTGGCGGCTTGTCTCGATTGTTCGGAACTGACACTGCAAAACGAATCCAACATGCCTCTGTGGCAGTGATCGGAGTTGGCGGCGTTGGCTCATGGTCTGTGGAGGCCTTGGCAAGAAGTGGGGTTGGCCATTTGACGTTGATTGATATGGATCATGTTTCCGAATCCAATATCAATCGCCAGTTACATGCGCTGACCACTACCCTTGGTCAATCCAAAGTTCAAGCCATGCAAGATCGCATTTCGCTGATCAATCCGTCGTGTGTCGTACGAAAAATTGATGACTTCATCACACCTGAAAACATAGATTCATTGTTACCCCACGATCTGGATATGCTGATAGATGCCACCGACCAGGTCAGCGCCAAAGTCGCTTTGGCTTCTTGGTGCTTAACGCATCACAAACCTTTGGTTATGGTGGGTGCTGCTGGTAGAAAAAAACTCGCCCATTTGGTTGAAATGGCAGATTTAGCCTCGGTCACACATGACCCGCTGCTTGCACAAGTCAGGCAACGGCTTCGAAAAATGGGTTTTGTTTTTTCTGTCAAAGTTCCCAGCAGTATTCATGCGGTGTATAGCAGGGAAGAAATTACCCGACCCGAACCCATCGAAGGCGTATCTGTAGATGGCAATTTGAATTGCCATGGATACGGTTCATTGGTCACTGTGACAGCCACTTTTGGTCAGTGTGCAGCAGGTTGTGTATTGAACCATTTTTCTCACTGATTGATATTTAACAGTCTTGTTAAAAGCTCAAAAAAACAGTTATACTTTGTGGCTTCGCTTTGCAGTAAAACTGCTAAGCGCAATGATGGGACGTTAGCTCAGTTGGTAGAGCAGCGGACTTTTAATCCGTTGGTCACAAGTTCGAATCTTGTACGTCCTACCACCCTCATTCAAAAAAACCAGTTCATTTTGAACTGGTTTTTTTTTAACTCGACGTGCTGGCGTTTTCTAACAAACCTGTCAACTCCAACCATCTTGATTCCAATACCGGCAGTTCTTCATCAATTCGTTTTAATTGTTTGCCTTTGTCAGCCAGTTCGGTACTTGCCACTGCACGAGTCATGAATTCATGCAATTGATCGCGCTCAGCTTCAAGCGTTTGCATTTTTGATTCAAGCTGCGTCAATTCTTTTTGCATGTGTTTTAAAGACGGCAGATTTGTTTTGGGCGTCGCAGTTTTCACAACAGTCGCGGGTGGATTGATATTTGGAGAGCTCGCAGCAACACCAGAATGAGCGGAGGCTATCGTCTTTAATCGTTTGGCTTCATCCAGCAAGAACTTTTGATAGTCATCTAAATCGCCTTCAAATGGCTCTATGCCTCCACGAGAAACCAACCAAAACTCATCGCATACTGCGCGTAACAAGGCGCGATCGTGACTGACCAGCATCACGGTTCCTTCAAACTCATTCAAAGCAACCGACAAGGCTTCACGCGTAGCCAAGTCCAAATGGTTGGTAGGCTCATCAAGCAGCAACAGATTGGGACGCTGCCACACCAACATGCACAGCACCAGACGTGCTTTTTCACCGCCACTCATGCTTCCCACACTTTGCTTGACCATGTCACCACTGAAATTGAATTGGCCGAGAAAACTTCTCAAATCTTGTTCGCGCGTTGCCTGACCAGACAACAAACTTTGCTGGTTTAAGCGTTTAGCCAATGCAATCATGTGATCCAAAGGATTGTCAACCGGTTGCAAAACATCGAGTTCCTGCTGTGCAAAATAGCCAATATTTAACCCTTTGCCTTCGGTGATTTCACCTGCTACCGCTTGCAGATTACGGGCTATGGTTTTCACCACGGTGGATTTACCTTGCCCGTTGGCACCCAAGATGCCAATACGCTGACCTGCCAATACCGAGCGACTGATATTTTTGACAATCACAGTAGATGCTGCATCAGTACCGTCTGTATTCGGATAGCCAAAGCTCACAGCTTGCATAGACAACATGGGATTGGGCAAATGGGCAGGCGGTTTGAATTCAAATTGGAAATCTGCTTCACTGAGCAGCGGTGCAATTTTCTCCATGCGTTCCAACGCTTTGACGCGACTTTGTGCTTGCTTGGCTTTGCTGGCTTTAGCCTTGAAACGCGCGATAAATTTTTGCAAATGGGCAATTTTGTCTTGCTGTTTAGCGAACGCGTTTTGTTGCAGGTTCATTTGCTCGGCACGCATGTCCTCGAACTTACTGTAATTTCCACCATAACGCATCAGTTTGGCAGCATCGATATGCAAGGTAACGTCGGTCACTGCGTCAAGAAATTCTCTGTCATGGCTAATAACTAACAAGGTGCCTTCGTAGCGCTTGAGCCAACTCTCTAGCCACACCAATGCATCAAGATCCAGATGGTTGGTAGGTTCGTCCAGCAACAATAAATCCGAAGGACTCATCAATGCGCGAGCCAGTTGCAAGCGCATACGCCAACCGCCGGAAAAACTATTGACAGGATTGTCTAATTCACTGGTTTTGAAACCCAGTCCCAATATGAGCGACTGAGCCCTTGAGGGCGCATCGTGCTCACCCGCATCTGACAAAGCCATGTAAGCATGCGCCATGCGTTCGCCATCATCTGTTGCTTCCGCAGCAGTTACTTCAAGTCGCGCTTGCATCAAGGCTATGTCACCTTCAATCACAAACGCTGTCGCGCTTTGTGCAGTTTCGGGCATGTCCTGTGCAACTTGCCCCATACGCCATTGCGTAGGAATATAAAACTCGCCAGAGTCCTCTTGCAAGCTTCGATTGAGTAATGCAAACAGGCTTGATTTACCAGCTCCGTTGCGTCCAACAAGACCTACTTTCTCGCCGGGATTCAAAGTCACTGATGTTTGATCCAGCAACAGTTTGGTGCCGCGACGCAGCGATATATTCTTCAACGTAATCATGAAAGTAACGCCTGCCGGGTGATCAACATGACTTGCTCATCACCAGCACTGGTGGACAAGTATGTCACTTCAATCGAGGGAAATGCTTTGTGAAAATGCACAATTTCATGTCCTATTTCCAAGACCAACACACCCTCATTCGTCATGTACTCAGGCGCTTGCGATAACAACCCTCGAATGAAATCCATACCGTCTATTCCTCCAGCCAATGCGAGCTCGGGCTCATTGCGAAACTCCTCTGGAAGCAACGTCATGCTTTTTGCATTCACATAGGGTGGGTTGCAGACGATCAGGTCATACCTGCCAGATGCCTGCTGCAGACCATCCGATTGTTGTGTTGCGATACGGTCTTGCAAACCATGCCTTTCAATGTTGATGTGTGCCACGGCTAAAGCTTCGGCGGAAATATCCAATGCATCGACATGCAATTGTGGATAAGCCAAGGCAAGTAACACCGCCAAGCTGCCTCCACCCGTGCACAGGTCTAGCGCTCTTTGACTATGAGGGTTTAGCCACGGATCCATGCTGGCATACGCAATAACTTCGGCGATTAAGCTTCGAGGAATCAAGCAGCGAGGATCGACATGAAATGAAACACCTTGCAACCATGCTTCGCCTGTCATGTAAGCCAGCGGTTGACGTGTGTGTATTCGCTTGAGCAACAAGTCCAGCGCAGTGTGTATATCGTGTTCAGACAAATCGGTATTGAGCGAGGAAGTATCTATGTCTAAAGGTAATTTCATGGCCCACAGCACCAACCAAGCGGCTTCATCCTCTGCGCACAAAGTGCCTTGACCAAAGGCCACACCAGCCATGTTCAATTCTTTACTGCAGTGCGCGATCAACTCAACAAGTGTCATGCACCTGCCGCACTTTGAGTGTGTTCTTGCAGTTTTTTTAAGATACCTAAATAAATATTTTTCAGGCAGTCAATATCGCTTAAACGTATGAATTCGTTGATTTGGTGAATGCTGTCATTGGGAGGACCAAACTCAATGACTTGGGGACAAATTTGCGCAATGAAACGTGCATCGCTGGTGCCGCCGGTGGTGGAGAGTTCGGTTTTTAAACCCGTGTGCTCCAAAATGGATTGTTGAACTACCTCCAACAAATCTCCTGGGGTAGTGATGAATGGCAATCCACCCAGCGTCCATTTGAGAGTGAAGTTGAGTTGGTGTTTGTGCAAAATAGCTTCGAGTGTTTGTATCAAACCCTCGGCGGTAGATTCGGTACTGAATCGAAAATTAAAATCAACCACCACTTCACCGGGAATCACATTGTTAGCACCCGTGCCTGCGTGAATGTTGCTGACCTGCCAGCCTGTCGGCTGGAAATAAGCATTGCCTTTGTCCCATTCGATAGCCGTTAATTCAGCCAATGCGGGCGCAAGCAAATGGATGGGATTGCGAGCAAGTTGAGGATAAGCGATATGACCTTGCTGTCCTTTGACTGTGAGTTTGCCGCTGAGCGTGCCACGTCTTCCGTTTTTCACCATGTCGCCTATGTGATGGACTGAAGTAGGCTCACCCACAATGCACCAGTGCAGAGTTTCACCGCGTTCTTTCAGTGCTTCTATCACTTTGACCGTACCATCTATCGAAGGACCTTCTTCATCGCTGGTGAGCAAAAAAGCCAAAGAAAAATCAGCTTGGTTTTGAGCTTGGGTGAATTCCTCTGCCGCCACGACCATGGCTGCAAGCGATGTTTTCATGTCACTAGCGCCGCGCCCAAATAGTTTGGCTTCGCGGTGCGTAGGTGTGAAAGGATCACTGGCCCATAGCTCTAAGGGGCCTGTAGGCACTACGTCGGTATGACCCGCAAACACAAATGTTTTTGCATGTGGGGCAGCACTGCGTTTGATTGCCCACAAATTACTAACGCGTGCTTTTTCAGGCCCTTGGTCCATGCGTTCACACTCGAATCCGATCGCAGACAGGCGCGAGGCTATCAGCGATAAGCATTGCGCATCATCTGGCGTGACTGAAGGACGGGCAATCAATTGCTCGACCAGATCGAGAGTCAAGGACATGGTCAGTCGCGCAACAAGTCGTTGAGGCTGGTTTTCGCACGCGTTTGTGCATCCACGCGCTTGACGATCACAGCACAGTACAAGCTGTATTTACCATCGGCACTGGGCAGATTGCCCGACACCACCACTGAGCCAGCGGGTACACGCCCGTAGGTCACTTCACCAGTGGCACGGTCATAAATCTTGGTGCTTTGACCAATGTAGACACCCATAGAAATGACTGAGTTTTCTTCAACGATGACGCCTTCAACCACTTCAGAACGTGCACCGATGAAACAGTTGTCTTCAATGATGGTTGGGTTGGCTTGCACGGGCTCCAATACGCCACCAATGCCTACGCCGCCGGAGAGATGGACGTTCTTACCAATCTGTGCACAAGAACCCACCGTGGCCCAGGTATCGACCATGGTGTTTTCATCAACATAAGCGCCTATATTCACATAACTGGGCATCAAAATAGCGCCCTTGGCGATGTAACTGCCACGACGAGCCACTGCAGGCGGCACCACGCGCACGCCGCTGGCTTTCATGTGTGCTTCATCCATGTTGGAAAACTTGGTTTGTACTTTGTCGTAAAAACCTAAATCACCTGCTTTGACCACGTGGTTATCTTTCAATCTAAAAGACAGTAACACGGCTTTTTTCAGCCATTGGTGGGTGGTCCATTGACCCACTGATTGGCGTGTAGCAACGCGCAAACGGCCCGCATTGAGTTCAGCGATCACATGCTCGACCGCATCGACCAGTTCTTTGGGAGCAGCAGAAGGACTGTATTGGGTGCGGTTTTCCCAGGCGGTATCGATGATGGATTGCAGTTGTTGGGTCATGGTGTAGAGGATGAAAAGTGAGATTGAACAAATTGAACGATACGGTTTGCCGCTTCAAGGCATTCCTGAGGTTGCGCGACCAAGGCCATGCGAATCCGGCCCTGACCGGGGTTGATGCCGTTGACCTCGCGGGCCAGATAACGACCGGGCAACACAGTGACATTGTATTGAGCCAGCAAATCCCTTGCGAAAGCCTCGTCATCGCCGCCTGGAACACCTGCCCACAGATAAAAACCGGCGTCCGGCAAGCTCACCTCTAGTACCTCGGCAAGCAGGGGGGTGACTTGGTTGAATTTTTCTTTGTATAGCGCACGGTTGGCCGCTACGTGCGCTTCGTCATTCCATGCTGCGATGCTCGCCTGTTGCACCATCCCGCCCATGGCACTGCCATGGTAGGTGCGATAAAGCAAGAATGGCGCAATCAAGGCAGCATCTCCAGCGACAAAACCGCTGCGTAGGCCTGGCACATTGCTGCGTTTAGACAAACTGGTAAAGCACACCAGACGCTTGAAATCAAGTCTTCCTGACAATGCCGCTGCCTGTAAACCACCTAAAGGTGGCGTGTCACCGAAGTAAATTTCGCTGTAACACTCATCAGAAGCAATCACAAAACCATAAGTGTCGCTGAGTGCAAAAAGTTTTTGCCACTCTGCCAGTGGCATCACTGCGCCAGTAGGGTTTCCTGGCGAGCAGACAAACAACAGGCGTGTTTTTTTCCAGACGTCATTTGAAATGCTGTCCCAATCAATAGCGAAATTTTGGGACGCCACACTTGGCGCATAGTGAACGCTGGCGTTACCTAAAAACGCTGCCCCTTCATAAATTTGATAAAAAGGGTTGGGCGATACAACGTAACTGCCCTCCTGCCCGTCCAGCACGGTTTGTGCAAAAGAAAATAAAGCTTCGCGCGAACCGTTGACCGGCAAGATCTGGTTGGTGGGGTCTACCGACACCGCGTACCTGCGATGCAACCAGTTTGAGCAAGCTTGCCGGAAATCAGCCAATCCTGCTGTCGCAGGATAGGCGGCTAATTCAGAGGTATGCGTTCTTAATGACTGAATAATTAATTCAGGCGTAGCGTGCCTGGGTTCACCTATGCCTAAACTGATCGCACGAAAGTCAGGATTCGGCTGAATGTCTGAAAACAAATGACGTAATCGCTCGAAAGGATAGGGCTGGAGTCTGGAAAGTAGAGGATTCATGGCTGATATTATCTGTCTCATGTATATTTTCCTTGATACTGCCAAGGCAGGCGACTTTGCAATTGACCACGACCAGTTGTTGAACCTGGCCGAAACCTTTGTATCCAGTCTGCAAAATGATCTGTCTTCGCTAGAAGATGCCATGGCCGCGGCTGACGTGTCCGCACTCAAGCGATTGCTTCACACCCTTAAAGGCTATGTGACTTTTTTGTGTAGCGACAACTTAGCTAATCAATTGATTCAAATTGAATCATCTGCCAGAGAGTTGACCGCTGAGCAATTACAACCTCATGTCCATGAACTGCTGCCTGCTTTAAAAAACATGCACCATGAAGTGATTGATTGGCGTGATCAATTATTACCGCAGCAAAAGTAAATTACTGCATTGCTTGTCTATCATTTCATCTGTATCAAAGGTTAACAGTGCGTCTTAATTCCATCAAGTTGTCTGGGTTCAAATCATTTGCCGACGCTACCAACTTCTTGTTGCCAGGACAATTGGTTGGTGTTGTAGGCCCTAATGGTTGCGGCAAGTCCAACATCATTGATGCTGTGCGATGGGTTTTGGGAGAAAGTCGCGCAAGTGAATTGCGCGGTGAATCGATGCAAGATGTCATCTTTAACGGAACCAATACACGCAAGCCCTCTAGTCGTGCCAGTGTAGAACTGGTGTTTGACAACCAAACGCACCGCGCAGGTGGGCAATGGAATCAGTTTGAAGAAATTGCAGTCAAACGGATATTGACCAGAGATGGAAACAGCAGTTATTACATCAATAACCAACCGGTCAGAAGACGCGATATTCAAGATGTGTTTTTAGGCACGGGTCTGGGTCCGCGTGCTTATGCCATCATCGGGCAAGGAACAATCAGCCGAATCATTGAATCTAAACCTGAAGAGCTTCGCCTTTTTCTCGAGGAAGCCGCTGGTGTTTCCAAATACAAAGAGCGTCGTCGTGAAACTGAAAATCGCCTGAGTGACACGCGTGAAAACTTGACGCGGGTAGAAGATATTCTGCGAGAACTCAATGCCAATCTTGAAAAATTAGAACGACAGGCTGAGGTCGCACAAAAATTCAATGGCTTACAGCAACTCACCACACACAGACAGGAGCAGCAATGGTTCTTAAAACGCGCTCAGGCACAAACTGAACAAACTACGCTGCATCTGCAAGCCGAGCAAGCAGCCAATGCACTTGAGGCTAAAACAGCTGAATTGAGGCAAACAGAGGCATCAGTTGAGCAAATTCGTCAAGCGCATTACGATTCCGGTGAGCAGGTTAACCAAGCGCAAGGGCAGTTGTATCAGGCGAGTGCGGAGGTAGGACGCCTCGAGGCTGAAATTCGCTTCGTGGTCGAAGGTCGCCAACGCGCGCAAGAACGTCTGTTACAAATCGAAACACAGACCCAGCATTGGACTGAACAGGCCAGTGAGTCTCTGCGTGAATCTGAATCATTAGAAGAAAATCGTGCCTCACTCGAGTCTCAGGTGGGCAGATTGCAAGATGACATGGAATCTCTGCAACTACGTTTACCCGATGTAGAACAAGTTTGGACAGATGCAAGGCAACAGGTCCAAGACCAGACGCAACAAGTCAATCAAGTCCAGCAGCAAATGAAAGTGCTGGCTGCTGAACAACGAGGTTTGAAAGAACAGATACAGGCCATTGAGCTGCGGCTGGAGCGACTTCGAACTGACCGTGGTGCATTGACCGCACCGGATCCGCACCATTTACAAAAGTTACAACTCCAACTGTCTCAAGCTGAAGAATTGTCGGAACAAACCCGGGCTCAATTGGATCAGCTTGAAGCAGCAGTCGAGGGAATAGAAAATACACGCAAACAAGCGCAAGACACCGCGAATCAAGAATCGGCCAAGTTGGTGGAGTTGCAGGCACGACAGCAAGCATTGAAAGCACTACAAGATAAATTGCGCAGCGATGAACGATTGACACCTTGGCTTAACAAACATGGCTTACAAACATTGCAACCGCTGTGGAGCAAGGTACACATCACTTCAGGATGGGAACAAGCACTAGAGGCTGCTTTGCGTGAAAAACTGGCCGCATTGGAGGTGTCCAAGATTGACACCGTCAAAGCATTTGCTGTTGATTCACCCGCCACCAAATTAAGTTTTTACGCGCCCTCTGTGTCGTCTGCTGGCTCTGCTAAGTCTGCGCTTCCTGCTTTGTATAACCAACTCAAGCTCAATGATGCGAGCTTGAGCGCTTTGTTTGCCGACTGGCTAACGGGTTGCTTCACCGCAAAAAATATCGAGGAAGCCCTCAGTCAACGCACTCAATTACAACCCGGCCAACAAATTTTCACGCCACAAGGACATGCAGTCGGATTGCACAGTGTCAGTTTTTTTGCGCAAGACTCAGAGCAATCAGGTTTATTGGCCCGAGCGCAGGAAATTGAAAATCTTGACAAATTGATACGCGCACAGTCATTGATGGCTGAGGAGTCACGTATGCAACTGGGGCGAGCCGAATCGGCAGCGGTTCAATCCGCTCAGCAACGCGCTCAGGTTCGTCTTGAATCCTCTCAAACTCAGGCAGCCGCTCACAGTTTGAAACTTGAATTTCTCAAAGCACAACAGCAAGCCGAACAAGTGCTGGCCCGACAGGGTCAGTTGGCCAATGAGACTGCTGAATCAAACGAGCATTTAAAGCGCTTGCAAGAACGCGCCAAGGAAGATGAAGCCCGCTTTGAAAACCTGGATATGCAAATGGCGCAAACCCAGCAAAGACATGAAGGACTTCAAGAAAAAGCTGCTGTTGCTGAGCAACAATTGAATCAAGCGCGTGAGAATTTCCGTCAAATTGAGCGTCAATCTCAGGAAGCGCAATTCAATTTGCGCTCCATGACCGCCAAATTGGCAGAGTTGCAACGTACCCGTGACACGGCAGCGCAACAAATTCAACAACTTGGACAGGAACACGTCCGTCAACAAGCAGAGTTGTCTAATTTGTCGGATACCGCTGCACAGTCAGGGCTACAGGATGCTCTCGCGCTCAAGTTAGAAAGAGAAAGTTTGTTGGCCAATAAACGTTCGGAATATGACGATTTGACAGCCCGATTGCGCTCAAGCAATGAAGACAGATTGAAAATTGAACGCGAACTAGATCCCCTGCGTCAACGAATCGTCGATGCTCAGCTGAAAGAGCAGGCTGCCCGGTTAGGCTTCGAACAGTACGACAGATTTCTGCAAGAAGCGCAAGCTGATCTCTTATCTGTTGAGGCTTCCATCGAAGAAGAAAAAATCAAACTCTCTGGTCTTCAACCCGAAATTGACAGCTTGCAACGTGAGATTCAATCGCTGGGAGCGGTCAATTTGGCTGCCTTAGATGAACTTGGTGTTGCCAGTGAGAGAAAACACTTCTTGGACGCGCAGTCGGCAGACTTGAATGAAGCTATCAATACGCTGGAAGACGCCATCCATAAAATCGACATTGAAACCCGTTCATTGCTGTCAGATACGTTCGCCACGGTAAACCATCATTTCGGCCTCATGTTCCCTGAATTATTTGGTGGTGGAACAGCCAAGTTGGTCATGACAGGCGACGAAATTCTTGACTCTGGTGTGCAGGTGATGGCGCAACCGCCTGGTAAAAAGAACCAAACCATTTACCTGCTTTCAGGTGGTGAAAAAGCGTTGACAGCCATTGCCTTGGTGTTTGCGATATTCCAACTCAACCCCGCCCCGTTTTGCTTACTTGACGAAGTCGATGCCCCCTTGGATGATGCCAACACCGAGCGCTACAGCAAACTCGTGTCGAGCATGTCAAAAGAAACCCAATTCCTGTTTATTTCGCACAACAAGATTGCCATGGAAATGGCTGAGCAATTGATCGGGGTGACGATGCAAGAACAAGGCGTTTCCCGCATCGTGGCTGTCGATATGGAAGCCGCAGTTGGTATGGTGTCCACTGCATGAAAGCCAAGCCATGAGCCATTTTCAAATGTGGCTTGCCATCGCTGGCGGCTTTGTCCTTGTCTTGGTAGTGGCTCACAGCACTTGGACTTCAAGACAAAGTCAACCCCGCCAAGCAGAACCTTTGATCAGCAAAGATGAGTTAGAGGCTTTGGAGATCACACCAACCGGAGCAGCATCCATCGAACCAGCGGGTGAACTCGAACAAAGCATGCATACACAGGTTGCTGAACGTGACATCAAATCACAGTTAGACGCCTTGATCGATGTGATCGCAACCATTGAACTTGACAGCCCTGTTTCGGGTGAGGCTGCTATCGCCGCACTGCCACCTATCCGTCGGGTTGGCAATAAATTGTTTGTAGTGGAAGGGCTTAATGCAGAAAACGGAAGTTGGGAAAGCCTTCAAACACAGCGTTACTACAGCGCTTTTCAAGCGGGTATTCAAGTGGCTAACCGTCAAGGCCCATTGAATGAAATTGAATATTCTGAGTTCATAGTCAAGGCGCAATCATTTGCGGATGAATTCATGGCTACGCCTGAATTTCCTGATATGCAAGAAGCGCTTTCGCATGCCCGAGAGTTGGATCAATTTGCCAGTGCACACGACGCTCAGTTGAGCTTCACCATACAGGCTCGCAAAGCCGCTTGGAGTCCAGGCTATGTACAACAGCAGACAGCGCGTTTGGGATTTGTACCTGGTGTGATTCCCGGGCGGATGGTTATTGCCTCGTCTTCACAGGGATTGCCCCCCGTACTGGTTCTCCAATTTGATGCGCGGGCTGCCATGGCAGAGGACCCCAACCAAGCTGCATTAAGAAGCATCAGCTTGAATTTGGATGTGCCTCAGGTTGCCCAAACTGAACAAGCATTTGCCCGTATGTGTGAAACCGCTCAGGTATTAGCTGATGCCATGGACGGACTGGTCACGGATGACAACGGACAAGTATTGTCAGAGCAGGCTATTCAAATGATTGACCGTGACTTGCGGCAACTGTATGACGAACTTGCAGCTAGAGATTTGGCTGCAGGCTCGCTGCAAGCCCGTCGTCTTTTCAGTTGACAGTGCAAGCATGCAGGAACGCGTTGCTTTAATTCGCAGGCAACTGCAGTTGGCAGGACATCACTACCATGTTCTGGATGAGCCCATCATTCCTGATGCCGAGTACGACAGACTGTATCGGGTATTGCAAACCATTGAGG
>Ga0136641_1000050_pt1 | contig 44599 bp, 41 predicted proteins | sample EliLak1302023Y_FD_115312 | JGI IMG/M metagenome (GOLD analysis project Ga0136641, IMG submission 115312) | Freshwater microbial communities from Elizabeth Lake, Yosemite National Park, California, USA - 13020-23Y | ecosystem: Environmental > Aquatic > Freshwater > Lake ...
CGGGCGCCAAGCCCAGCGCGATCCGCCCAGCCGACCCCAGGCCCATTGGGAAGCGCAAACCGCGCTGAGGGGCCGGTCGGCGGGCGGGCTTGGGGTCCGCCGAGCTGCCAACCGCGGCAGCGCGCAGAAGCAGTCGTCTGTGGCGCCGGGTTCTTGGGGGTCGCCGCGCACGCCGGGCCACTTCCTGTCCCGAAGGGCCGCAGCAGTGACCCCCGATACAGGGGGGGGGGAGCGAGGTTTCTTCAGCTTGACTTAAGGCACAGCTGGCACATTCACCGCACCGAATTCGATGCCTACAGCAATCCGCTGCGAGCCGAGGACAGGCTGTGCAGGGTGATTACCATGAAGAGGTTGAAAATAGCGGCTGCGGTCGCGATGTTGGCGCTGGCCGGCTCGGCAGTGGCGTCGCCCATCACAGGGGGGGGATAATTTCACCTTCTCGTTTACCGGAACAGATCGACACGGAGTCAGCGGCACGATTTCGGGTTTGATTCTTGGCCTCACCAACAACGCCACCAGTGCAGCGAAGCAGATTCTCGTCACCAGCTACCCGGACTTTCTGAACGCCACGAATCTGTTTCCCGCCGGCCAGATCGACGTCACCGCGTGGCAGCAAATTGACAATAACGCATTCACCGAAACCAACGGAGTCATCACCGGCGGTGGTTTCAGGGCTGAGATGACCAACAAGCGCCCCGGAGACTACGTTCCGCACTTCTTCCTCATCACCGCGGGATACAACTATCTCGCGATCGGCGGCAGCGTCGATAACCCCATGTGGAATCAAAATGGCTACGCGGGGGTGACCTTCTCGAAGGCCGCGGCCACCACCGCTGTGCCGGAGCCGGCGACCTTGGCCTTGGTCGGCATGGCTCTCCTCGGGCTGGGCGTGGCGCGGCGCAAGCGCGCCTGAAGCCGCCGAACCGCACCAAACAGCAGGGCGGCACCGCGAGATGCCGCCCTTCTCTTGGTCTCCGTCATCTGAAGATCGCGCCCGAGCACACCGCGAGCGGGCCGCTGTCTCGCCGCCCCTGCGGTAAAGCGCGTAGGCCCTGGCCGACAGGAAGAGGGCTGGCCGGGGAATCTCGCGCAGTTCCAGCGCCATCGTGAGCACCACGTCGTCGAGGGCTTCAAGCGTCGAGAACGACAGCGACATCTCCGCGTAGATGACCGGGTTGATGGCCAAGGCGTGCAGCTTGGACTGCGCCCACAACTGCGTGATGGACCCGTCGGCCCACTGCGGATCGTTCCGCGACACGTCCACCAGGACGTTGGTATCCACCAGCACCATCAATCGTCGGCGCGCAGCAGCTTCATCAGTGCATCGGTCTGCCAAGGCACGTCGGCCCGACCGCGAACCGCATCAAAACGGTCGCGAGTCGGGCTGCTCGCGGGTCCGGAGGGCCGTGCGGGGTGGAGTACCACTTCGCCGGCTGCGTTCACCGAGAACGCCACAGAGGCGCCTGGAACCAGCCGCATCGCATCGCGGATGCGCTTGGGGATCGTGACCTGTCCCTTGCTGGTCAGCGTGGTCGCCATGCATGCTCTCCTCAAGAGTTACCGCTGCGCTGCATGGCAATACATCCGGGATCAGAGTTGCACGCCCTTGGTCAGCGCCCCGTCGACGACGAGGTTGGTGCCGGTGACGAAGCTGGCTGCCGGGCTGGCCAGGAAGACGGCGGCGTTGGCCATTTCCTGCGGCGTGCCCATGCGGCCGGTCGGGTTCATGCCCAGCGCCATCTTGAAGAAGTCGGGGTTGCCCTTTTCGATCTGGCTCCAGACGCCGCCCGGGAAATAGGTGTTGCCCGGTGACACGGTGTTGGCGCGGATGCCCTTGCCCGCCAGGTGATAGGCCAGGCCCTGCGTGTAGTGCACGATGGCGGCCTTGAAGGCGCCATAGGGGCCGGACGCGAAATCGATCTCGCGGCCCGACACGCTGGAGATCGTCACGATGGCCGGCTTGGCGCTCTTTTCCAGGAAGGGCATCGCGGCATTGACCAGCCGCACGGTGCCCATCATGTCGACCTCGAAGCCGCGCTGCCAGGCGGCTTCGTCGGTGGCAATGGCCAGCGCGCTGACGTTGGCCACCACGATGTCGATGCCGCCGAATTCGCCCGCAACGTCCTTCACCCAGGCGGCCAGCGCCGGGCCGTCGGCCACGTCCACGGCCCGTCCGCTGACCTTGACGCCGTAGCCGGCGAAGTCCTTGACGGCCTGTGCGACCTCATCGGCGTTGCGCGCACAGAAGGCCACGTCGGCGCCCTCGGCGGCCAGCGTCTGCGCGATCGCACGGCCGATGCCCTTGGTGCCGCCGGTCACGACGGCCCGCAAACCCTTCAATCCCAGATCCATGCTGGCTCCTCCTTCGGTTGGTGTGAACGGCGCTGCTCAGGGCATCGCCAGGTACTTCTTGCTGATGCCGGCGCCGACCGTGTATTTCGGGTCGACGAAGTTGCCCAGGCGCACCTGGCCGCACTGGCTGAGCATCATGTAGGCGTCCCAGCGGTTGTAGCCGTATTCGGCTTCCATCCACAGGATCAGTTCCTTGTAGGCGATGCGCGTCGCGTCTTCCAGCGGGCGGGCGCTGCCGATGGCCATGATGACGTTTTCGTTCTCGAGCCGCGGCCATTCGAGCTGCCAGCCCTTGATCAGGTCGACCTGGATGGTCGTCGTGCTGGCGAATTCGACGGCCGTGCCGCAGACCTCGCCGTCGCCCTGGCAGGCGTGGGCGTCGCCGATGAACAAGCGGCCGCCCTCGGCGCGCACCGGCAGGTAGGTGATGCTGCCCGGGCCCATGTCGGGCAGGTCCATGTTGCCGCCGTGTGCGTCGGGCGTCAGCGTGTTGATCGAATCGATCTCCGGGCTGCAGCTCAAGGTGCCGATGTGCGGCCGGTAGGGCAGCGTCACGCGCGGGCTCCAGTAGACGCCGTCTTCGTCGACATCGATCTTGCGCACGATTTCCGGCAGGTCCTCGGCCAGCAAGGCCGTCAGCGAGGTGCCGCTGAGCGCACCGAACTGCGGAATCATGGCGCAGGTGCCACGCGGGTTGGGGCCGCGCGGCGACATCTTCTCGATGTACACGGCCAGCACATCGCCCTTGGTCGCGCCCTCGACCAGGATGGGCCCGTTCTGCGGGTTGACGAAGGGCATGCTGAGCACGCGCGACGGCAGGTCCTGTTCGGTCTTGACCTTGCCTTCGAAGGCGTCCCGCGTTTCGACCACGACACGGTCGCCGGGGCGGATCGTCAGCACCGGGTCCGAGTAGGGGCCGATGGTGTAGTGGTACTTGCCCTGCAGGGCCTCGGTCAGCGCATGCGTGTCGGGCCTGCGGCCCTGGGCCACGCCGCGCTGTCGCATGATCGATTGATTCAACCAGTCCATGAGCTTCCTTCACGTGTCGGTCAGCTGGGGGCGGGCGTGTTGCGACACGTCGAGCCCGCACCCGCCGTTGCCATTGTGCCCGTCGACCCGGTCACCGCCCGACCCTGATCTGCAGGCAACTGCAGCGTCGAAGGCGGGTGGAGCCCTACACAATCAAGACCTGACCCCGCGCTGGTTCGAGATGCCGACCTTTCATCATGGATAAATTCTTGCTGCAGCAGCAGGTGCTGGAACGGCTCGCCGAAGACCTGCTGCAAGCCGAACAGGCCCTGCGGGCGGCGCACGAAACAGCGACTCACGAAGAAAACATCGCCGAAAACAAGTACGACACCTTGGGACTCGAAGCCGCCTACCTGGCCACCGGCCAAGCCCGTCGCGCGCAAGCCATCCGCCAGGCGATGGCCCATTGGCGCCAATTCCGCCCGCGCCCCTACGACGCCAGCCAAGGCATACAGCTCGGCGCGCTGGTCTGCCTGGTCGATGCCGACGACGAGCAGCAGCAGTTCTTTCTCGGTCCGGATGGCGGCAGCATGAAGTTGGTCAGCGGCGGTCAGCTCGTTCAGGTCATCAGCAGCGCAGCCCCTTTGGGCCGGGCCATGCTGGGCAAATTCGAGGGTGATGGGGTGTCGATGCAGATCGCGCCAAGCCGACAGCAGTTCGAGGTGCTGCGGGTTCAATAGCCCGCAAGCAAGTTCACGTCCGAAGGACCACCGTCCCGGCGCGCTGACATCATCCAAGGCATTCGAGCCCCCGTCCACAGCGGCAGGCACACGCTCGGCGGGGCGGTGACGCCGCGCCGCCTGCCACGCGTTTTCAAAGACACCGCAGCATCGCGTGTCGATGCCGAATGACAGCCTGGGAACCACCGCATGCACACAGACACCGCCTTCGTTTCGTTTTTCCTGGCCGTCGTGGCGCTCGCCGCGCCCGCCTCGGCGCAGACGATCCGCTCGTTCGACGAACCGGGCGCCTCGAAGGAGGTGACGGCCGCGCTGCAGGCAGCGAAGACCGCCGCCGATTTCACGTTTCTCGGCACCCTGGCGCGCACCTGCTTCCTGCCTCCCAGCCGCAGCGAGGACTTGCGCAACATCGTGCCGCCCTACGTGGCCGACCCCAGCAAGGCGCCCCCGCGTTCGTCGTGGTACGCCGACCCTGCGAAAGTCTTCGACAACCTGTATTTCGTCGGCGGAAAGATCCACAGCGCCTGGGCCTTGAAGACCCGTGACGGGATCATCGTCTTCGACACGATCTACACCTACAACTCGGACGAGCTGATCGTGGAGGGCATGAAGAAGGTGGGCCTCGATCCGAAAGACATCAAGTTCCTGCTGATTTCCCACGCGCACCAGGACCACATCGGCGGCGCCGAGATGATCCAGAAGCGTTACGGATCGCGGGTTGTCATGTCAGAGCCCGACTGGACACTGGTTGAAAAGCTACCCCGCCGCTTCGAGACCATGGCGCCCCGGCGCGACATCGTGGCCACTGACGGCATGAAGATCACGCTGGGCGATTCGACGGTCACGGTCTGGTTCACCCCCGGGCACACCGACGGCACGTCGTCATACACCTTCCAGGTGCTGGACCGCGGCCAGCCCGTCAACGTCGTCTATTCCGGCGGCACGGCGATCGTCTACGAATGGGACCAGCCGGACTGGAGCATCGCCAACCTGCAGAAGTACATCGATACGCAGCGTCATCTGGCCGCCCAGGCGCGGCGCACGGGCGCCACCGTGCTGCTGTCGAACCACTCCGAATTCGACGAGGCGGAAAAGAAGAACCGGATGCTCGCCGGTCGCGGTGACGGGCCCCACCCCTACGAGATTGGCGCGGAATGGGTGCAACGCTATTTCCTGGTGACCGAGAACTGCGCGCGTGCCACGCAGTTGAAATTGGCGCAGCGCAAGGGCACGGCGCGCTGAAGCGTCCGCACCGGCGCGGCGGCCGGTACTGGGGCCATCGCCCTTCAGGTGATCCGCAGGCCGGGTGGGGCGCCTGGCCGATCCACGCCTCAAACCCCTTCAGCCGCCAGCGCCGCCACCAGGGCATCCAGTTCAGCCTGGGTCGTGTAGGCCTGCACCGACAGCCGCACGAAGCTGTGACCGGCATGCTGGGTGACGGGGATCTCGATGCGGTGCTGCTCGAACAAGCGCCGGCGCAGCGCCTCGGCGTCGCCGCAGCGCACGGGGATGACGACCATCTGGCCGTGGTCGGCATCGCGGGCCGCGGGCTCCAGGCCGTTGCGCTGTGCCACCCGCCGCCGCGTCTCGCAGGCCAGCTGGTGGCAGCGCAGCCGCCACACCGGCCAGCCGTGGCGCTGCTGGAAGGCGATGGCGGCGGGCACGGCCAGGAAGGCGGCGATGTCGCGTGTGCCCTGCCACTGCAGGCGGCGCTGCAGTGGCGTGCTGCCGGTGTAGGCGTCGAAGCCGGTGTGGCCGCTGGCCTCGGCCACATAGCCCCAGCTGACGACGGTGGCCTCGACCTGCGCCTGGTGCTCGGGCCGCACGTGCAGGAAGGCGCTGCCCTTGGGCGCGCACAGCCACTTGTGGCCGTTGCCGGTGTAGAAGTCGGCGGCGATGGCGTCCAGGTCTAGCGTCAGGTGGCCGGGCGCATGGGCGCCGTCGATCAGCGTCAGCACGCCGCGCCGGCGGGCCTCGGCGCACAGCTGCGCCACGGGAAAGATCAGCGCCGTGGTGCTGCTGATGTGGCTGGCGAAGATCAGCCGCGTGCGCGGCGTGATGGTCGCCAGCAGGCGGGCGGCCCAGCTGTCGGCGTCGAAGGGCAAGGGCACCTCGACGCGTCGGTACTGGGCGCCGGCGGCGGCGCAGGCGCGGCGCCAGGTGGCGTCGCAGGCGCCGTATTCGTGGTCGGTGGTCAGCACTTCGTCGCCCGGCTGCAGGTTCAGCGACCGCGCCACGGTGTTCACGCCCGTGGTCGCGTTGGGCACGAAGACCAGGTCGGTGGCCTGCGCGCCGAGGTGGGCGGCCAGACTGCGGCGGGCCGCGGTCAGCAGGTCACCGGAACGACGGCCCAGGAACTCGACCGGGTTGCGCTCCAGCTCCAGCTGCCAGCGCTGGTAGTCGGCGAAGACCTCGCGCGGGCAGGCGCCGAAAGAGCCGTGGTTGAGGAAGACCACGGCCGGGTCGAGCAGGAAATGTTCGCGCATGGCGCAGCATCTTCGCATCGCCGCGCCGGGCGGCGCGCGACCACGCCCGCGATCAAGGCCTCACTTGCCGTTGACGGCCAGCAGTTCCACTTCGAAGACCAGCGTGGCGCCGCCCGGGATGGTGCCGCCTGCCCCCTTCTCGCCGTAGGCGATGGCCGACGGGCAGGTCAGCTTGGCCTTGCCGCCGACCTTGAGCTTCTGCACGCCTTCGGTCCAACACTTGATGACGCGGTTCAGCGGGAAGCTGGTGGGCTCGCCGCGCTGGTAGCTGCTGTCGAACTCGCGGCCGTCGGTGAAGCTGCCGCGGTAGTGCACCTTGACGGTGTCGGTGGCCACCGGGCTGGCGCCCTTGCCCTCGCGCAGCGACAGGAAGACCAGACCGGACTCGCTGACCACGGCGCCCTTTTCGGCGGCAGCCTGCTTCAGCGGGTCGTCGGCGGCGTGGGCCGGTGCCAGCCCGATGCAGGCGGTGATCAGGGCGGCGGCGGTGGTGCGGGCAAAGATGAGCTTCAAGGGTCGTGTCTCCGTGGGATCGTTGGGTTAGGGTGTGGAAGGGCACTCGAGCCGGGCACTCTACGCCGCCCAACCGTCCCTGAGGGTGGTGATGCGATTGAACACCGGCGCCTCGGGGCGGTGGTCCTTGCGGTCGGCGACGAAGTAGCCGTGGCGCTCGAACTGCACGCGCAACTCGGCCGCGGCATGGGCCATGGCCGGTTCCAGCCAGGCCTTCACGACCTGCTTGCTCTTCGGGTTCAGCACCGCGCGGAAATCGCGGCCGCCGGCTTCGGGCTGGGCTTCGGTGAACAGGCGGTCGTAGAGCACCACGCTGGCCGCTACGGCGTCGGCCACACCGACCCAGGTGATGGTGCCCTTGACCTTGACCGCGTCGGCACCCGGCGTGCCGCTCTTGGTGTCCGGCACGACGCGGGCCAGCACGGCGGTGATGCTGCCCGTTGCGTCTTTTTCGCAGCCGGTGCATTCGACGACCATGCCGTATTTCAGGCGCACCTTGTTGCCAGGAAAGAGTCGGAAAAAGCCTTTCACCGGCTCGTCGGCGTAGTCGTCACGCTCGATCCAGACCTCGCGGCCCAGCCCGAAGTGACGGGTCCCGAGTTCGGGCAGATGCGGGTGCACGGGGGCCTGGCAGGCTTCGATGAAGCCGTCGCGGCCGTTGACCTCGGCCCAGTTCGTCAGCACCAGTTTCACCGGGTCCAGAACGGCCATGGCGCGCGGCGCCTGGCCTTCCAGGTCGGCGCGCAGGCAGCCGTCGAGCACGCTGTAGTCGAGCCAGATGTTGGTCTTGGAGGCGCCGCTGCCGTCGGCCAGGGCCCGGATACTGGCCGGCGTGTAGCCGCGCCGGCGCATGCCGAAGAGCGTGGGCATGCGCGGGTCGTCCCAGCCTTCGACGATGCCCTCGCTCACCAGTTCGCGCAGCTTGCGCTTGCTGGTCACCACATAGCTCAGGTTCAGCCGGCCGAACTCGTACTGCTTGGGCAAGGGGCGCGCCAGCAGGCCCAGGTCGGCCAGGCCTTCCAGCAGCCAGTCGTAGAAGGGCCGCTGGTCTTCGAATTCGAGCGTGCACAGGCTGTGGGTGATGTTCTCCAGCGCGTCTTCGATGGGGTGGGCGTAGGTGTACATCGGGTAGATGCACCAGGTGTCGCCGGTGTTGTGGTGGGTGGCGCGCTTGATGCGGTACAGCGTCGGGTCGCGCAGGTTGATGTTGGCGGCGGCCATGTCGATCTTCGCGCGCAGCACGGCCGCACCGTCGGGCAGCAAGCCGGCTTTCATCTCGCGCAGGCGGGCCAGGTTCTGCTCGGGCGTGCGGCTGCGGTAAGGGCTGGCTGTGCCGGGCGTGTTGAAGTCGCCGCGGTGGGCGCGCATGTCCTCGGCCGACTGCTCGTCGACATAGGCCAGGCCGGCTTGCACCAGCGCCTCGGCAGCGCGGTACATGAAGTCGAAATAGTGGCTGGCGCAGTACAGGTGCGAGACCTGGCCGCTGGGGCCGTCCGCGTTCCAGTCGAAGCCCAGCCAGGTCACGGCTTCCTGGATGGCGTCGACGAATTCCTGCTCTTCCTTTTCCGGGTTGGTGTCGTCGAAGCGCAGGTGGCAGACACCGCCGAAATCGCGCGCCAGGCCGAAGTTCAGGCAGATACTTTTGGCGTGACCGATGTGCAGGTAGCCGTTGGGTTCGGGCGGGAAGCGGGTGCGGATTCTGGCCGGGTCCAGCGGGCCGGCCTGATGGTGGGCGGCGTCGCCCGGCGTGCCGCCGAAATGCCGTGCGGCATAGGTGCCGCTCTCCAGGTCGCGCTCGATGATGCCGCGCAGGAAATTGCTCGGTTTGGGGGCGCTGCTCGCTGCTGCTTTCGGGTCGGTGGCCATGCGTACGCCATTGCGGGGAAGGCGGCAATTCTAGGGGCCAGGGCAGCCGGGCCATGCCAGGAACAACAGGGCTACATGCCTCTGAACAGGTGCGCGTAGAGCCGGCTGGCGGTCAGCTTCTCCGGCCGCCCGCGCAGCGTCAGCGTGACCTTGCCCGACTCCTCGCGCCGCGCGGTGGCGATGGCCCTGGCCTGCACCACGGTGCCGCGGTGGACCTGCCAGAAGACGGCCGGGTCGAGCTGCGGCAGCAGTTCGCGCAGCGAGGCGCGGATCAGGTGTTCGCGCTCGGCGGTGATGACGCGCACGTATTTGTCGGCGGCCTCGAAATAAAGCACCTCGGCCAGGGGAACCAGGTGCACCAGGTTGCCCACCTGCGCCTGGATGACTTCCAGCCGCGGCGCGGCTGCAGTCGGCACGCCGGCCAGCAGGCCGCGCAGTTGCGCCACCGCCGCCTGCAGTGCGTCCTGCTGGGCCTCACCCGCCGGTGCCGCGCGGTCCCGCCGGTCGGCCAGATGGGCCTGCAGGCGGGCCACGCAGGCCGCCAGCCTGCTGCGGTCGACCGGCTTGACGAGGTAGTCAACGGCCTGGGCCTCGAAGGCCTGCAGGGCGTAGTCGTCGTAGGCGGTGACGAAGACCAGCAGCGGGAAAGCGGCGCTGCCCGGGCCTTCGGGCCAGTCTTCGGCCAGCGCCTGGGCGGCTTCCAGGCCGCTGGCGCCAGGCATGCGGATGTCGAAGAAGCAGACCTCGGGCTGCAGCGCCAGCGCCTGTTCGGTGGCGCGCAGGCCGTCGCCCACGCTGGCCACCACCTGCAGGGCCGGCCACAGCGCGGCCAGGTCGGCCTGCAGGCCGGCTGCCAGCAGGGGCTCGTCTTCGGCGATCAGGCAGCGGGCTGGCGCCGCGGTGGCCTCGTCGGGTGGCTTGCGCTGCATGGCCTGGCTTCCGGTTTCAGCCCAGTGGGAGTTCGATATGGGCCCGGGTGCCGCCTTCGGCATCCGGCACCGTCTGCAGCGTCAGGCTTGCGCGCGCGCCGTAGAGCGTGGCCAGGCGGGTGCGCACCTGTTCCAGCCCGAAGGCGGTGCCGCCACCGGCTGGCGCAGCGCCCAGGCCGGCGCCCGTGTCGCGCACGTCCAGGTGCAGGCGGTCGCCGACCTGGCGCGCGCTGACCTCGATGCGCCCGCCGTCCACCTGCGGCTCCAGCCCGTGCTGGATGCTGTTTTCCACCAGCGGCTGCAGCAGCAGCGGCGGCACCGCGGCGCTGGCCAGTTCGGGCGGCAGGTTCAGCTGCACCGCCAGCCGCGGCCCCATGCGCACGGCCATCAGCGCCAGGTAGTCGGCCAGGTGGGCGAACTCGGCCGACAGCGGGTGCAGGGTGTTGCGCGAGGCCTGCAGCGTGGCCCGCAGGAAGGCGATCAGGTGGTCCAGCATGGCCTGGGCGCGGGCGGGGTCCAGGCCGATCAGCACCCGCAGGTTGGCCAGGGTGTTGAACAGCATGTGCGGCTCCAGCTGGCTTTGCAGCAGACGCAGCTGGTTTTCGGCAGCCGCCCGCTGCGCGGCCTGGGCCAGCGCGCGGGCATGCGACAGGCGTTCGGCGGTGCTGAGCACGACCACCGACACGACGGTGGCCACCACGCTGAAGGCCAGCGTCAAGCGGGTGCTGGTGCTGTCCAGGTTGAGCATGCTGGGTGACTGCAAACCGGTCAGCCAGTCGCCCAGCTGCAAGCCCAGTGGCGGGCCGAAGACCATGGCCAGGATGGCGCCGGGGATCACGCCGCGCCAGCCCAGGGCGGCTTCGTCCAGCACGAAAGGCAGGCCGCGCGAGGTCCGCAGGCGGTCGGACAGCCCGGCGTAAGCCAGCCGCGTGAGGTCCACGGTGGCCATGCAGACGCTGCCGATGCACAGGGCGTAGAGCAACTTGTAGCCGAAGCCCCGGCCGTCGATGGCGGTCAGGATGGCGGCGATGCCCAGGCAGATCAGCGGCAGCACCAGCAGGCTGCGGCGCGTGCGGCGGCGCCAGCGCAGCCGGGCTGCCGCCATGGCCGAGGTGGGCGCAGGCAGCAGGGCCGGTGCCGTGGCGGCGACTGCGGCTTCAGGCATGGAGGGCCAGGGCGCGGCTCAGGTCGGCCCGAGCCGGGCCCGCAGCGCCTCGATGCGCTGGCGGTTGGCGCCCAGATCGCCCTCGCCCAGGCGCGACGCCGAACGCAGCTGCACCACGCCGGCGGCGCGGTCGAACCAGAATTCGACGTCGTCGGTGTAGTGCATCAGCGGCGTGGTGTATTGGGCGTAGAGGTAGTCGACGTCGGCCTTGATCACCACGGCGCCGGGCGTGGCTGCGACGGCCGCCTGCAGGCGGGCCATCGCGGCGGCCGGATCGCCCGCCACCGCCAGCGGCGCGATACGGGCGCTGGCCCGCTGCGGGTGCCCGGGCCACAGGTCGGCCTGGCTGCTGACGCTGTTCGGTGATGTCGACGGCGCCTTGAGCTTGCCGTCCTTCACACCCAGGTCGCCCGGCGCCTGGCCCCGCAACAGGCCCAATTGGCCTGCCGCCACGCCCAGCAGAATCAGGGCGGCGACGGTCGACAGCAACCACTTCACGATGCGCATGTCTGGCTTTCGGTGAACGATGAACGGTCTACGGTCTACGGTCGGCGATCAACGCCGCCGCGAGCCGCCGAGCAGCGAGCCCAGCACGCCACGGATGATCTCTCGCCCCACTGCCGAGCCGATGCTGCGCACCGCCGACGAGGCTGCTTTCTCGGCCAGCCCGGCAACGTGCCCGCCGCGCGGGCCGGTGCTGCCGAACAGGGCATCCTTGACGCTGTCCATGAGGCCGCCGCTGGCGCCGCCGGCCACCACCGGTCCGGCCGTGCCGACCGGCGCTGCAGGGTCGGCGCCGGGCGAGCTGCCGGCCACGCGGCCTTTCAGCTTCTCATAGGCCGACTCGCGGTCGACCGCTTTTTCGTAGACGCCGGCCACCAGGCTGCCGGCCAGCAGGGCCTGTCGTTGTGCGGGCGTGATCGGCCCGATCTGGCTGCCCGGCGGCAGCACGAAGACGCGTTCGGTGACGCAGGGCCGGCCCTGCTCGTCGAGGAAGCTGACCAGCGCTTCGCCGACGGCCAGTTCCATGATGGCCGCCGCCATGTCGGGGATGGCCGGGTTCTGGCGCATCGTTTCGGCCGCCGACTTGACGGCCTTCTGGTCGCGCGGCGTGTAGGCGCGCAGCGCGTGCTGCACGCGGTTGCCCAGTTGGGCCAGCACGCTGTCGGGCACGTCCAGCGGGTTCTGCGTCACGAAGTACACGCCCACGCCCTTGCTGCGCACCAGGCGCACGACCAGCTCGATGCGTTCGACGAGCGCCGCCGGGGCGTCCTTGAACAGCAGGTGGGCTTCGTCGAAGAAGAACACCAGCTTGGGTTGATCGAGGTCGCCGACCTCGGGCAGGTGTTCGAAGATCTCGCTCAGCAGCCACAGCAGGAAGGTGGCATAGAGGCGTGGCGCCGTCATCAGTTGGTCGGCGGTCAGGATGTTGATCAGCCCTTTGCCATCGACCGTCTGCAGCAGGTCGTTGATGTCGAGCATCGGCTCGCCGAAGAAGCGGTCGCCGCCTTGTTCTTCGATCTGCATCAAGCCGCGCTGGATGGCGCCGATGCTGGCCGCGCTGATGTTGCCGTATTCGGTCTGGAAGCTGCTGGCGTTGTCGCCCACGTGCTGCAGCATGGCGCGCAGGTCTTTCATGTCCAGCAGCGCCAGCCCGCGGTCGTCGGCGATCTTGAAGACCAGGCTGAGCACGCCGGCCTGGGTGTCGTTCAGCGCCAGCATGCGGCTCAGCAGCAGCGGGCCCATGTCCGACACCGTGGCGCGCACCGGGTGGCCCTGCTCGCCGAACACGTCCCACAGGGTGCAGGGGCAGGTCAGCGGTGTGGGCGTGGGCAGGCCGCGCTCCTGCAAGGTGGCGGCCAATTTGGCGCTGACGCGGCCTGGCTGGCTGATGCCGGTGAGGTCGCCCTTGACGTCGGCCATGAACACCGGAACGCCGATCCGGCTGAAGTTTTCAGCCAGGGTCTGCAGCGTGATGGTCTTGCCGGTGCCGGTGGCGCCGGTGATCAGGCCATGGCGGTTGGCCAGGGCGGGCAGCAGGACGCACTCGACCTTGCCGTGGCGGGCCAGAATGATGGGGTCAGTCATGGTTGAGTTTCTTGACAAGCGCGGGGAAGACCGGCGACGAGTTTATGCAGCTTCCAAGGAGAAGACCGGCGGTGCAGGGCGGGTATGCGTCGAGGGCTTGCATGGCCCTAACCCCCGTGATTCGGGGGGGGGGGCTCTGGCGCGCAAAGTTGGTTGACTGCGATCGTGGCGACAACTAAGGTTATCCAGCGCAGATCAGTTTGCCAGGGGAAACCATGAAGATCACTATCCCGCACGCCAGCGCCATCGTTTTGGCTGCTTCGATGTTGGCCTTGCCGTCGGCACAGGCAGCCAGTGCTTCCGCAGTGCTGACCTCGGTGCATATTCAGCTGATCGACCTGAACCCGCTTGACGGCGTCACGCCCAGCCTGACCTTCAGTGACGGTATCCAGGGCTATGTGACGATCGACAATTGGGCGTCGCAGCTGGGGTACAGCGGCTTGGTTGGCACGGCCGGATCGGTGGCTGCGGGCGGCGGCGCCTTGTCGGCCAGCTCGGCCGTAACAGCCGGTGACTACTACCTGCTTCTGAGCCCGGGTCCCGGTGCGGCGGTGTCTGCCGTTGCTGCAGGCCTGGATACCAACGCCTACGGGGTCGGCTGGGTGTTCGGCGCCAATTTCACCGTCAGCCAGAACACCCTGATCTACATCACGGCCACAGCCCAGGCTTCGGCATCGGCCGCGCTGGGTGAAACAGCCTTTGCCTCGGCCGTGCTGACACTCAGCGACAGTGCGGGCAATTCTTCCAACGGGCAAGCTTACCGATACGTCTATGCAGATGGGACGTTTTATGAACAGCCCGGTCCGTTGAGTGCCGCCGCTTCATTCGTGAACCTCACCAATGCGACGGCCACGGGCTTCATCGGCGCTTACGCACAGGCCGAAGCCCATGGGGTTACGGCCGTGCCAGAGCCGTCCACTTATGGCCTGATGGGCGTCGGCCTGCTGGCGCTGGGTGTTCTGGCACGCCGCCGTCTGCCGCGCTGACGCTGCGTCTGCGGGGCTGCCGAAGTCCCCACCACCGTTCGCGGGCCTTCGGGTCCGCGTCTGCTTTTGGACGACTGACAAAACAATACTTGAGGCCCCGGTCAGACCGCCATGGCTGGGCCAAGGCTGGGCTGGCGTCAGCCCGGTAAAATAGCGGATTGTCGCAACGGAGCCTCCTTCACCATGGCCGGTCATTCCAAGTGGGCCAACATCCAGCACCGCAAAGGCCGCCAGGACGAAAAGCGCGGCAAGGCCTGGACGCGCGCGATCCGCGAAATCATGGTCGCGGCGCGCCTGGGTGGTGGTGATGTGGCCATCAATCCGCGCCTGCGCCTGGCCGTCGAAAAGGCCAAGGCCGTGAACCTGCCGGTCGACACCGTCAAGCGCAACATCGACAAGGCCACCGGCAACCTCGAAGGCGTGCACTATGAAGAAGTGCGCTACGAGGGCTACGGCATCGCCGGCGCCGCCGTCATCGTCGACTGCATGACCGACAACAAGGTGCGCACCGTGGCCGAGGTGCGCCACGCCTTCAGCAAGTACGGCGGCAACATGGGCACCGAGGGCAGTGTGGCCTTCCAGTTCAAGCATTGCGCGCTGTTCGTCTTCGCGCCCGGCACGGCCGAAGACCAGGTGATGGAAGTGGCGCTCGAGGCCGGTGCCGAAGACGTCATCACCGGCGACGACGGGTCCATCGAGGTGCTGGCCCCGCCGCACGATTTCGAAGCCGTGAAGGCTGCATTGGAAGCCGCCGGCCTGAAGCCCGAGGTGGCCGAAGTGACCTGGCGCGCCGAGAACCCCATCGAGGTCAGCGGCGAAGACGCCGTGCGCATGCAGAAGCTGCTGGACGTCATCGAAGACCTGGACGACGTGCAGGACGTGCACCACAACGCCTTGATCGCCGAATGAAAGTTCTCGTGATCGGCAGCGGCGGGCGCGAGCATGCGCTGGCCTGGAAGCTGGCGCAGGGCGAGCGCGTGCAGACGGTCTTCGTCGCGCCCGGCAACGGCGGCACGGCGGCCGACAGCGCGCTGAAGAACGTGCCGCTGACCGATGCCCACGCGCTGGCCGATTTCGCTGTCGCCGAGAAAGTGGTGCTCACCGTCGTCGGCCCCGAAGCGCCGCTGGCGGCTGGCATCGTCGATCTGTTCCGGGCGCGCGGCCTGCGCATCTTCGGGCCCACGCAAGGCGCCGCGCAGTTGGAAAGTTCCAAGGCCTACGCCAAGGCCTTCATGCAGCGCCACGGCATCCCGACGGCGCTGTACGGCAGCTACACCGACGCGGCCGCCGCCCACGCCCACGTCGCCGAACATGGCGCACCCATCGTCATCAAGGCCGACGGCCTGGCCGCCGGCAAGGGCGTGGTGGTGGCGATGACGGTCGAAGAAGCCCACGCCGCCATCGACATGATGTTGGACAGCAGCGGGCTGGGCGACAACGCGCTGGGTGTGCGGCACAACGCCGACGGCGCGCGTGTCGTCATCGAGGAATTCATGGCGGGTGAAGAAGCCAGCTTCATCGTGCTGAGTGACGGCAAGAACGTCTGCACGCTGGCCACCAGCCAGGACCACAAGCGCGTCGGCAACGGCGACACCGGTCCCAACACGGGCGGCATGGGGGCCTATTCGCCGGCGCCGGTGGTGACGCCCAACGTGCATGCCAAGGCCATGCACGAAATCATCCTGCCGACCATCGCCGGCATGGCGAAAGACGGCGTGCCTTTCACGGGCTTTCTCTATGCCGGCTTGATGATCGATGCCCACGGCCAGCCGCGCACGGTGGAGTTCAACGCCCGCCTGGGCGACCCCGAGGCCGAGGTCATCCTGATGCGCCTGAAGAGCGACCTCTTCGAGTTGCTGATGCACGCCACCAGCGGCACGCTGGACCAGGTCGAACTGGAATGGGACCGCCGTGTCGCTTTGGGCGTGGTCGTCGCTGCCCACGGCTACCCGGCCGCGCCGCGCAAGGGTGACGAGATTGCCGGGCTTGCGGCCAACGCGCCCGACTTGCACGTCTTCCACGCCGGCACGACGGTGCAGGACGGCACGCTGCGCAGCAGCGGCGGGCGCGTGCTGTGCGTGACCGCGCTGGCCGACTCGGTGCGGCAGGCGCAGCAACGCGCGCTGGAAGCGGTGCGCCAGGTGCAAATGGACGGCGCCATCTGGCGCAACGATATCGGCCACAGAGCCATTCGTCACTGACGGCACTGAACGCATTGCCCTCCTTCTTGCGGCTCGTCGGGCCGTTCCAACCCAGGTTGTTTTCATGATCGACACCGTTGCCGTTCGCAACTACCTCCTGGGCCTGCAAGGCCGCATCGTCGGCGCCGTGCAGGCCGAAGACGGCTTGCCGTTCCGCAGCGACGGCTGGACGCGGCCGGTCGGCGGCAAGCTGGAAGGCGACGGCCTGTCGCAGTTGCTGGAAGAAGGCAACTTCCTGGAGCGCGGCGGCTGCAATTTCAGCCATGTCAAGGGCGCGTCGCTGCCGCCCAGCGCCACCCAGCACCGCAGCGAACTGGCCGGCGCGCCTTTCGAAGCGCTGGGCGTCTCGCTGGTCATGCACCCGCGCAATCCCTATGTGCCGACGGTGCACATGAATGTCCGCCTGCTGGCCGCCTTCCCCGAAGGCCGCGAGGCGGTGGTCTGGTTCGGTGGCGGCATGGACCTGACGCCCTATTACGGCTATGACGAAGACGCGGTGCACTTCCACCAGACCTGCGCCGACGCGCTGGCGCCCTTCGGCGCTGACAAGTACCCGCGCTTCAAGCAATGGTGCGACGAATACTTTCTGAACAAGCACCGCAACGAGCCGCGCGGCATCGGTGGCGTGTTCTACGACGACTTCAACGAAGGCAGCTTCGAGGACGGCTTCGCGATGATGCAGGCCGTGGGCGACGCCCTCCTACCCGCCTGGTTGCCCCTCGTGCAACGCCGCCGCGACACCGCTTACGGTGAACGCGAGCGCGATTTCCAGGCCTACCGGCGCGGGCGCTACGTCGAATTCAATCTCGTCTGGGACCGCGGCACGCACTTCGGCCTGCATGGCGGCGGCCGCACCGAAAGCATCCTGATGAGCATGCCGCCCATCGTGAAGTGGCGCTACGACTGGCACCCCGAAGCCGGCACCCCCGAGGCGCGGCTGACCGAGCATTTCCTGCAAGCCCGTGACTGGTTGGCTGCGTGACGCAAGGACACCAGCGTTTGCTGCCGGGCCGCCCCAAGGCAAACACGCCCCCTCGGGGGGGCGACGCCGCAGGCGTCACGGGGGCCCGTCGCGTCGGCTTGTTTGGCGGCACCTTCGACCCGGTGCACAGCGCGCACCTGGCGCTGGCCCGCGCGGCCTTGCAGGCCTTGGCCCTCGACGAGGTGCGCTGGATCCCCACCGGCCAGCCCTGGCAGAAAGGCTGGACCATCAGCGATGCGGTGCACCGCGAAGCGATGGTGCGGCTGGCCATCGAAGGCGAACCGCGCTTCAAGCTCGACCGCATCGAGATCGAGCGCAGCGGCCCGAGCTACACCCTGGATACGGTGCGGGCGCTGGTGGCGGCCGAACCGGACACCGAATGGGTGCTGATCATCGGCCAGGACCAGTACGCCGGCCTGCATACCTGGCGCGACTGGCCGGTGCTGCTGGGCCTGGTGACGCTGGCTGTCGCCAACCGCCCCGGGCCGGTGCGCCAACCCGACCCCGAAGTTCAAGGTTTTGCGCACAAGGCCGTGCCGTTGCCGATGCTGGACATCTCGTCCACTGCCATCCGCGACGGCGTGGCGGCGGCGCAGGACATCACCCAATTGGTGCCGCCCGCCGTGGCGCGCTATATTGAATCCCACGGCCTGTACTGCAAGCATCAGGCCGAAACGCCATCACCCATCAGGAGCTGAATGGACATTCGCAAACTGCAACGCGCCATCGTCGATGGCCTCGAAGATGTGAAGGCCCAGCACATCGCTGTCTTCAACACCGAGCACCTCTCTGCCCTGTTCGAGCGCGTGATCATCGCCTCAGGCACTAGCAATCGCCAGACCAAGGCCCTGGCCGCCAGCGTGCGCGACGCCGTCAAGGGCCGCGGCATGGAGGTCCTGAGCGTCGAGGGCGAGGACAACGGCGAATGGATCATCGTGGACTGCGGCGCCGCCGTCGTGCACATCATGCAGCCGGCCATCCGCGAGTACTACCACCTGGAAGAAATCTGGGGCGGCAAGAACGTGCGCCTGAAGATCGGCGAGGTCAACACCAAGCTGGTCAAGGCCAGTGAACCCGAGCCGGTGGGCAAGCCCGTCAAGCCCATGAAGCCGGCCCGCAAGGCCAAGGCGCAGGTGCGGGCCGAACACGATTCGGTGCGGCCCGCTCGCACGCGCAATGCGGCTCGCGACGCGGCCGAGGAACTGGCGCCGGCCGCGCCGACGCGCTCGGCGGCCAAGGCGGCCCGGGCTGACAAGCCCACACGGGAGGTGGTCGAGAAAAAGGCCACCAACCGCAGCGCCGCCTTCAAGCGCGTGGCGGCCAAGACGCCGGCGCGCAAGACGGCTTCGCGCGTGAGCACGGCGCCGGCCACCAAGACCATCGTCGTCAAGGCGGCCGGGCAGTCGGTGGCGCGCAAGTCGCCTGCGGCCAAGAAGGCCGCGCCCAAGCCGGCCCGCAAGACGGCGCCGCGCGGCAAGTAGTCCAGGGTTGCCGTGAAGCTGCTGGTGGTGGCCATCGGCCAGCGCCAGCCGGCCTGGGCCGATGCAGCCTGGGCCGATTTCGCCAAGCGCTTCCCACCCGAGATGCGGCTGGAGCTGAAGGCGCTGAAGGCCGAACCGCGGGCCGGCGGCAAGACCGTCGCCCAGTGCATGGACGCCGAAGCGGCGCGCCTCGATGCCGCCTGTCCGAAGGGTGGGCGGCGCGTCATGCTGGACGAGTTCGGCAGCCGTCGCACGACGGCGCAGCTGGCCGAACGGCTGCAACTGTGGCGCGGCGAAGGCCGCGACACGGTGCTGCTGATCGGCGGGCCTGACGGTCTGGCGCCAGCTTTGAAGGCCACGGCCGATGAAACGCTGCGCCTGAGCGACCTGACGCTGCCCCACGCCTTCGCCCGCGTGATCCTGGCCGAGGCGCTGTACCGGGCTTGGACGCTGGCGAACGGGCACCCTTACCACCGCGAATAGCAGACCGAGCCGGCTGTGCACCCGCGTTTTCGTGCAGCGCACGACGGCGGGCGGCATGGACAATGCCGGCATGCCCGGAATCCACCCTCACGCCTTTGTCTACCTCGCTTCACAAAGTCCGCGCCGGCAGCAATTGCTGCACCAACTGGGCGTGGCGCACCGCCCGCTGCTGGCCAACACCGACGGCGACATCGCCGAGGACGCCGAGGCGCTGGAGGCCGAACGCGCCGGTGAACTGCCGCTGGCCTACGTGCAGCGCGTGACGCTGGCCAAGCTGCAGGCCGCCCGCGCCCGCTGGCAGCGCCGCGGCTTGCCTCCCGCGCCCATCCTGTGCGCCGACACCACCGTGGCCCTGGGCCGGCGCATCCTGGGCAAGCCGCGCGACGACGCCGATGCGGCGGCCCTGCTGACCGCCCTGTCGGGCCGCACCCACCGCGTGATGACCTGTGTGGCGGTGTCCGTCGGCCGCCGCACGCGGATACAGACCAGCCTGTCGCATGTCCGCTTCGCCGAACTGCAGCCTGCCACCGTGCAGCGTTACGTGGCCAGCGGCGAGCCGCAGGGCAAGGCCGGCGCCTACGCCATCCAGGGCGCGCTGGCCGGCTGCATCGCGCACATCGAGGGCAGCCACAGCGGCATCATGGGCCTGCCCCTGTTCGAGACCGCCACGCTGCTGCGCGCGGCCGGTGTGGCACTGTCCATCTAGACTTGCACCATGGCGGCCCAAGACATCCTCATCAACTGGTCACCCCAGGAAACCCGGGTTGCCATCGTCGAAAACGGCGCTGTGCAGGAATTGCACATCGAACGCACGCTGGAGCGTGGCCTGGTCGGCAACGTCTACCTCGGCAAGGTGGTGCGCGTGCTGCCCGGCATGCAGAGCGCCTTCATCGACATCGGCATGGAGCGTGCCGCCTTCCTGCATGTGGCCGACCTGAACAGCGGCCCGCCGCACAAGGAAGGCCGCAGCGATGTGCCGCTGGTGCCCATCGAGCGCCAGGTCTTCGAAGGCCAGACGCTGACCGTGCAGGTCATCAAGGACGCCATCGGCACCAAGGGTGCGCGGCTGTCGGCGCAGATCTCGGTGGCCGGCCGCATGCTGGTTTTCCTGCCGCATGACAAGCACATCGGCATCAGCCAGAAGATCGGCTCGCACGAACTGCGCGAGCAGTTGCGCACGCGCATGCAGGCGCTGGCGGCGCCCGACGGCAAGGACGGCGGCGGTGGTTTCATCCTGCGCACGAATGCCGAGGAAGCGACAGACCCTGAACTGGCCGAGGACATCGCCTACCTGCGCCGCACCTGGGCGCTGATCCGCGAACGGGCGCAGAGCCGCCCCGCCGGCAGCCTGCTGCACCAGGACCTGAGCCTGGCCGAGCGCGTGCTGCGCGACCTGACGGTGGACGCCACGCAGACCATCCGCATCGACAGCCAGCTGCAGTGCGACGCGCTCAAGACCTTCGGGGAAACCTTCATGCCCGGCGCGGTGGCCAAGCTGGACCACTACCGCGGCGAGCGGCCCATCTTCGACCTGTTCGGCATCGAAGAGGAACTGACCCGTGCGCTGGCCCGGCGCGTCGACCTGAAGAGCGGCGGCTACCTCATCATCGACCAGACCGAGGCCCTGACCACGGTCGACGTGAACACCGGCGGCTTCGTGGGTGCGCGCAACTTCGAAGACACCATCTTCAAGACCAACCTGGAAGCCGCCGGCGCCATGGCGCGGCAGCTGCGCCTGCGCAACCTGGGCGGCATCATCGTGGCCGACTTCATCGACATGGCGCGAGAAGACCACCAGCAGGCCGTGCTGGCCGAGTTGCGCAAGCAACTGGCGCGTGACCGCACGCGGACCACCGTGAGCGGCTTCACCCAGCTGGGCCTGGTCGAGATGACGCGCAAGCGGACCCGCGAAAGTCTGGCCCACATGCTGTGCGAACCCTGCCCCACCTGCCAGGGCCGCGGCCAGGTGAAGACGGCGCGCAGCGTCTGCTACGACATCCTGCGCGAGATTCTGCGTGAAGCGCGCCAGTTCGCGCCCAAGGAATTCCGCGTCGTGGCCAGCGCGGCCGTCGTCGAGATGCTGCTCGACGAAGAGAGCGTGCACCTGGCCGGCCTGAGCGAGTTCATCGGGCGGCCGATCTCGCTGAGCGCCGAGCCGACGATGAACCCGGAGCAGTACGACATCGTTTTGTTGTGAACGGCGCCCTCGCGACAGCAGGCCCAACGGTCTTGGGCGCCGGCCGGCTCTGAGCCAGCCGGCGGGGGCTCAGAAGTCGTAGCGGAAGTTCACGCCGAAGAAGCGCTGGTCGTCACGCGGCACGTAGCGGGTGATGGCCTGACCCGGTGCGTTCTGCAACAGCGATGAATAGGACTTGTCGCCGAGGTTCTTGCCCACCAAGGACAGTCGCCAGCCGGCCGTGCTGTTCAGCGTGACCGAGGCGTTCACGATGTTGTAGGACGGCTGCATCGAGTCCGGCTGCTGCGACAGGTCGAAGTTGGTCTGGCTCTGCCAGGTCGTTTCCAGGCCATAGTCCAGGCTCAGTTTCCCGCCGAGCGCCTGCGTGTACTTCAGGCGCACAGCGCCCTTCCAGTCGGGCGCGAAGGGCAGCGGCTTGCCGTTCACGTCGCAGCTGGCGGCGGCTCCTGTCGGGCAATTGAACTGCTTGATGCGGGCACGGGTGTTGGCGACGGAGGCGTTGATCGTCAGATCCGGCGTCACGCGCGCCGTCGCGTCGACCTCTAGCCCTGACGACTCGACATCACCGGCATTGATCGTGCGGGTGATGACGGTGCCGTTGAGGGTGTCGAACACGTTGGCCTGGTAACCCTGGAAGTCGGTCTTGAAAATCGCGACATTCAATCGAAGCGTGCGGTTGAGCAGCTCGGACTTGATGCCAGCCTCGTAGCTGTTGGACTTTTCCGGGCTCAGCGGGTTGTTGTCGCGGCCATCAACGTTCATGTTGAAGAAGACGTTGTAGGCCGGCCCCTTGTAGCCGCGCGAGTACGTGGCGTAGACCATCACGTCCTTGTTCAAGTCGTACTGCGGGCCGAAGCGGCCCGTCACCGCGCTGTTGCTCGTCGAGCCCGTGCTGCTGCGCGGCAGGCCGACCCCCGGCACCGCGTTCGTCGCGGAAGCGGTGGACGCGCGCGAGTGGTAGTTGGACAAATCGTCCTTCGTGTAACGCAGGCCGGCGATGCTGCGCAGGGCCGGGCTGAAGTTGAAGGTGCCTTCACCGAAGATTGCCTTGCCGGTGGAGTGCACGCCGTAATTGGCCACGCCGTTGTCGCTGGTGATCGACCCCGCCGAGCAAGGCACCAGGCCCGACGGCAAGGCCGTGGCGGTGGAGCCCGCGCACCGGGTGACATCGCGACGGTACTGCTCGTCGGTCTTGCCATCGATGTAGAACAGCCCGGCGACGTATTCGACGAAGCCCCGCTGGGTCGAGGCGATGCGCAGTTCCTGCGACGTCTGCTTGGAGTTCAGGTCGCCGCGGTCCGCGGTCTGGGCGAACTGTTTGTAGACGGCGCTCAGCCTGTCCTGGTCCTGGAACTGCACCAGTTCCCAGGTGCGGTGTGCCGTGATCGAGGTCAGCTGGTGGCCGCCGAAGTTCCAGTCGATCTGCACCACCCCGCCGCGGTTGGTGTCCTCGTAGCGCGACTTCATCTCGCTGTTGATCGAGCGGTTCGTCGGGCCGGCGACGACGGGGGCGAGCGCGGCTGCGAAGAGCGGGTTGTTGGTGACGGCATTGGTCGGATAGGCCCGAACGTCGGTGCTGACCGCGACGCCGGTTGGCGTGCTGTCCTTGGACTTGGCCTCTTCGGCGATGACCGTGATCTTGAGGTCCTTGTTGGGCGTCACCTCCAGCCGGCCGCGCAGGCCCGACCGGTCGTAGCCGTTCACCTTGGAGCCATCGAACAGGTTCGTGACGTTGCCGTCGTAGCTGCCCTTCAGCGCCGACAACGACGCACGAACCATGTCGTTGCCGCCGTTCACGCCCAGACGCACCCGCTTCTCGTTGCCCTCGTAGGCCGACAGGTCGACGTAACCGCCCAGCCCCTTGCCGGGCGCGCGGGTGACGATGTTGATCGCGCCAGCCGATGCGTTCTTGCCGAAGAGCGTGCCCTGCGGGCCGCGCAAGACCTCGATGCGCTCGACCTCGACCAGGTCGAGCATGGCCTGGCCCGAGCGCAACACGACGACACCGTCGATGACCGTCGACACCGTCGGCTCGACGCCCGGCGAGGTGGACACCGTGCCGACGCCGCGGATGAACAGGTTGGCGTCCTTGGCCGACGCGTTGGCGCGGTAGTTGACCGATGGCAGTTGCGACGCGATGGACGAGAAGCTGTTGAGGTTCGCCTCTTCCAGGTCGGCGCCGCTGAGCACCGACACGGCGATGGGCGTGCTCTGCAGCGGCTGCAGCCGCTTGGTGGCGGTGATGGTGATGGTTTGCAGTGTGCCGGTGTCGGCAGGTGCCTGCTGGGCCAGCGCGGGTAGCGCGGCCAGCATGGCGGCGACCAGGGGCAGCAGGGGGCTGCGCAGGGCGAACGAAGGGCTGCGGGTCATGTCGTCTCCTCGGCGTTGGAGGCCGTCGATTGCGGCCTGTGGGTGGGCTTTGTTAGCGCTAACAATGCACCCGTCAAACATTAGCACCGGCCCTGTGCGGTGCGCACTGCGGCAAACCCGAGTTGGTGCTCAGCGGCCACGCTGCGGCGCCCGCCAACGCCCGCCCACGTCGGCCCTGGCTGCCGCAAGCCCAACGCCCGCCGCGGCGGGCTGCAGCGCTCAGCGCAGGATGTCGCCCAGGCAGAGGTACTTCAACTCGACGTAATCGTCCATGCCCTGGTGCGCGCCTTCGCGGCCCAGGCCGCTTTGCTTGACGCCGCCGAAAGGCACTTCGGCGGTGCTGATCAGGCCGGTGTTGATGCCCACCATGCCGTACTCCAGCGCCTCGCCGACGCGGAAGACGCGGCCGATGTCGCGGCTGTAGAAATAGCTGGCCAGGCCGAACTCGGTGTCGTTGGCCAGGGCGATGACCTCGGCCTCGGTCTCGAAGCGGAACACCGGCGCCACCGGGCCGAAGGTCTCTTCCTTGGCGCACAGCATGTCGCCGGTCACGCCCGACAGCACGGTGGGCGTGTAGTAGCGGTTGCCCTGGCCCTCGCCGATTGGGCTGCGCGTGCCGCCGACGACGACCTTCGCGCCCTTGGCCACGGCGTCGGCGACATGGGCCTCGACCTTGGCGATGGCAGCGTCGTCGATCATCGGCCCCTGGTTCACGCCGGCGTCGAAGCCGTTGCCGACCTGGATGGCCGCGGCCTTGGCGGCCAGTTTGTCGACGAAGGCGTCGTAGACACCGGCCTGCGCATACAGGCGGTTGGCGCAGACGCAGGTCTGGCCGGCGTTGCGGTATTTGCTGACCATCGCGCCTTCGACGGCGCTGTCGATGTCGGCGTCGTCGAAGACGATGAAGGGCGCATTGCCGCCCAACTCCAGGCTCAGCTTCTTCACCGTCGGCGCGCACTGGCGGGCCAGGATGCGGCCGACTTCGGTCGAACCGGTGAAGCTCAGGTGGCGCACGACGTCGCTGCTGCACAGCACATTGCCGATCTCGATGGAGTTGGCGCCGTCGGCGCACAGCACGTTGAGCACGCCGGCCGGCATGCCGGCGCGCTGCGCCAGTTCGGCCAGGGCCAGGGCTGACAACGGCGTCTGCTCGGCCGGCTTGATGACCACCGGGCAGCCCGCAGCCAGCGCCGGCGCCACCTTGCGCGTGATCATCGCGATGGGGAAGTTCCACGGCGTGATGGCCGCGCACACGCCCACCGGCTGCTTGATGACGATGTAGCGCTTGTTGTTGTCGGTGGTCGGGATGGTCTCGCCATAGACGCGCTTGGCTTCTTCGGCGAACCACTCGATGAAGCTGGCGCCGTAGCCCACTTCGCCGCGGGCTTCGGCCAGTGGTTTGCCCTGTTCGGCGGTCATGATGCGGGCCAGGTCGTCGGCATGCTGGTGGATCAGGGCGTACCACCGCATCAACACCGCGCCGCGTTCCTTGGCGGTCTTGGCGCGCCAGGCGGGCCAGGCCTTTTCGGCCGCCGACAGCGCCGCCGCCGCGTCGACGGCGCCCAGGTTGGCCACCTGCGCCAGTTCCAGCCCGGTGGCAGGGTCGGTCACCGCAAAGCGGGTCTGGCCGTTCTGCGCATGGACCCAGGCGCCGTTGATCAGGCCCTCGGTCTTCAGCAGGCTGGGGTCGGCGAGCAGCGCCAGCGGGGAGTTTTTCGTGTCCATGTCCGGTCTCCGGTGCAGTTTCTGCTGCGACTGTAGTTCGGGATCGGCCGTCTGTGCCCAGCCTGATGCCCGAGCCTGTGCCTGCCCAGGGCTGCATGCACAGTCGCTAGAATCTGGTTGATTCAACCAATCATGGTGCCCGCATGGAATCCATTGGCCTGTTCGAAGCCAAGACCCATTTGTCGGAGCTCATCGCCCGCGCCGAGCGCGGCGAAGAGGTCATCATCACCCGCCACAACAAGCCCGTGGCCAAGCTGGTGCCCATCGGTCGTGAGCGCCTGGCGGGCTCGCTGCGCCGGCAGGCTGCGCTGGATGCCTTGCAGGCTTTCGAGCCCATCGCAGTCCCCGGCGCGACGCTGGCCGACTTGATCGCCGCTGGCCGCACCTGATGGCCACCCCGGCGCGCCCCGCCGATACGGCGCCCGAGGTGGTGGTGCTGGACGCCTCCTTCGTATTGCGCTATGTGCTGCACACCCACGCGCCGCGGCCGCATCCGTCCGGCCTGGCCTTGCTGCAAGGCTGCGAACTGATCGTGCCGGCCTTGTGGAACGCCGAAGTGGCCAATGCGCTTTTCCAGGCCGAGCGCAGGAACGCGGTGCCTGCCAACCGCATCGGCGCGGCGCTGTCGGCCGTGATGGCCTTGGAGCCCTCGGTCGACACGCAGCCGGTGGACGTGGCGCGCAACCTGGAATGCGCCCGCGCCCACGGCCTGAGTGCCTATGACAGCCTGTATTTCGAACTGGCGCTGCGCCGCAAGGCCGGCCTGGCCACCTACGATGCCGAGATGATGGCCGCTGCACCGCGCGCCGGCATACGCCTCTACCCGAATCCGACGGCCTGATGGCCGTCACCCACCCAACAGCCAGGGCCACGCCATGAAAGCCGCCGAGATCCGGACCACCTTCCTGAAGTACTTCGAGTCCAAGGGCCACACCATCGTGGCCAGTTCGCCGGTGGTTCCCGGCGACGACCCGACGCTGCTGTTCACCAACGCCGGCATGAACCAGTTCAAGGACGTCTTCCTGGGCTACGACAAGCGGGCCTACACGCGGGCGACGACGAGCCAGAAATGCATCCGCGCCGGCGGCAAGCACAACGACCTGGAGAACGTCGGCTACACCGCGCGCCATCACACCTTTTTCGAGATGCTGGGCAACTTCAGCTTCGGCGACTACTTCAAGCGCGACGCCCTGACGTACGCCTGGGAACTGCTGACCGTGAACTTCGGGCTGCCCAAGGACAAGCTGTGGGCCACCGTCTATGCCGACGACGACGAGGCCTATGGCATCTGGCTGAACGACATCGGGCTGCCGGCCGAACGCATCATCCGCATCGGCGACAACAAGGGCGCGCGCTATGCGTCCGACAACTTCTGGATGATGGGTGACACCGGCCCTTGCGGCCCGTGCAGTGAAATCTTCTACGACCACGGCCCCGAGATCGCCGGCGGCCCGCCGGGCAGCCCCGACGAAGACGGCGACCGCTACATCGAGATCTGGAACAACGTCTTCATGCAGTTCAACCGCACGGAAGACGGCGTGATGCATAGTCTGCCCAAGCCGAGCGTGGACACCGGCATGGGTCTGGAGCGCCTGGCGGCGGTGCTGCAGCACGTGCACAGCAACTACGAGATCGATCTCTTCGTGACGCTGCTGGCCGCGGCCAAGAAGGCGGTGGATGCGGCCGTGGATTCGAAAGAACACGGCGACTGCGACGCCAGCAGCCCGAGCCTGAAGGTCATCGCCGACCACATCCGCGCCTGCAGCTTCACCGTGGTCGACGGCGTGATCCCGGGCAACGAAGGCCGCGGCTACGTGCTGCGCCGCATCGCCCGCCGCGCCATCCGCCACGGCTACAAGCTGGGCGCGCGCAAGCCCTTCTTCCACACGCTGGTGGCGGCGCTGGACGCCGAAATGGGCGAGGCCTACCCCGAGCTGCGCCGCGCTGCAAGCCGCGTCACCGAGGTGCTGAAGACCGAGGAAGAGCGCTTCTTCCAGACCATCGCCAACGGCATGGAGATCCTCGAAGCGGCTTTGGCCTTGCGCCCTCTCCCGCTCGCGGGAGAGGGCAGGGTTGAGGGTGCTGCGAACAGCGGCGTGCTGCCTGGCGACCTGGCCTTCAAGCTGCACGACACCTTCGGCTTCCCGCTGGACTTGACGGCGGACGTCTGCCGCGAACGCGGTGTGCGCGTCGACGAAGCCGGTTTCCAGGTGGCCATGAACCGCCAGCGCGAGCAGGCCCGCGCATCGGCCAAGTTCAAGATGGCCGCCGGCCTGGAATACACCGGCGACGCGACGAACTTTCACGGCTACGAGCACCTGGTCTGCGAGACCAGCCGGGTGACGGCGGTCTACATCGACGGCACGCCCGTGCAGCAGGCCCAGGCCGGCGACGACGTGCTCATCGTGCTCGACCACACGCCCTTCTATGCCGAGAGCGGCGGTCAGGCCGGCGACGCCGGCGAACTGCGCAACCCCAGCACCCGCGTCGTCGTCGAGGACACGATCAAGGTGCAGGCCAGCGTGCACGGCCACCACGGCCGCGTCGTCGAAGGCACGGTCAGCGTCGGCGATGTCTTCATCGCCCGCGTCGACGGCGAGCGCCGCCTGCGCACCGTGCGCAACCACAGCGCCACCCACCTGATGCACAAGGCCCTGCGCGAGGTGCTGGGCGACCACGTGCAGCAGAAGGGTTCACTGGTCACGGCCGAGCGCACGCGCTTCGACTTCGTGCAGAACACGCCGCTGAGCGACGCGCAAGTCGCGCAGGTCGAAGCCCTGGTCAACGCCGAAATCCTGGCCAATGCGGCGACGCAGTCGCGCGTGCTGCCCATCGAAGAGGCGCAGAAGCTGGGCGCGATGATGCTGTTCGGCGAGAAGTACGGCGACGAGGTGCGCGTGCTCGACATCGGCAGCAGCCGCGAACTGTGCGGCGGCACCCACGTGCAGCGCAGCGGCGACATCGGCCTGTTCAAGATCGTGGCCGAGGGCGGCATCGCAGCCGGTATCCGCCGTGTCGAAGCCGTCACCGGCGGCAACGCGCTGGCCTATCTGCAGCAGCTGGAAGGCACCGTCAACGGACTGGCCGGCACGCTGAAAGCCACGCCGGCCGAGCTGCCCGGGCGCGTGGCAGCGGTGCTGGACCACGTGCGCGCGCTGGAAAAGGAAGTCACCGCGCTGAAGAGCAAGCTGGCTTCGTCGCAGGGCGATGAACTGATGGCTCAGGCGGTCGACGTGAGCGGCGTCCAGGTGCTGGCGGCGCTGCTGCAGGGCGGCGACGCCAAGTCCTTGCGCGAAACCATGGACAAGCTCAAGGACAAGCTCAAGAGCGCGGTCATCGTGCTGGCGGCCGTGGAGGGCGCCAAGGTGCAGCTGGCCGCCGGCGTCACGGCCGACCTGCTGGCCCGGCCGGGCGCGAAGCTGAAGGCGGGCGAGCTGGTCAACTTCGTGGCCCTGCAAGTGGGCGGCAAGGGGGGCGGCAAGGCCGACCTGGCGATGGCCGGCGGCAGCGACGCGGCGGCCTTGCCGGCGGCGTTGGCTTCGGTCGCGGCCTGGGCCTCGGCGCGGCTCTGAAGCGCGGCGCCCGGGCAGGCTCGGGGAAGTCCGGCCTTTGAGCGGGGGGGGGCTGTAGCTGCATTTGTTGCGTCCGCGCGACAGGTCGAAGGGAGAATCCACAGGTTGGACCATCTGAGCTGGTGTGCGCTTCGGTGTCCACCTGGAGAGCCCCACCCTGCGCGCCCCGTCTGTCACGCCCGTGTCGCCACCCGCTGACCACAATTTGGTGCGGCCGCCGTCGGGTCAGCCGGGGCGCCTGCCTGCGGCGGTCCACGCGGGGCCCAGGGTGGCAGGACTCTTGCTGGCCTGACCCGCCTTGAGCGATTCCCCTTCCTCCGTGCTTCGTTTTGCTGCCATGCGCCCCGACTCAGCCCCCTTCATTTCCCGCCGCGATGCCGATGCCGCCCAGCAGGATGCGGGCAGGGCCTGGGCTGACGGCGGTTGCCGCGGCCCGGGTGCCCGCGCAGCGTGACATGGATGCCCTGTCCACGCCCCAACTGGCCTACGTGCCCAAGAAGGCCGCCCGCGGTGTGGTGGTCGCGCTGGCCATGCACCTGCTGCTGGGTTGGGCGCTGGTCAGCGGCCTGGCCCAGCGCATGGTGGATGTCGTGCGCTCGCCCATCGAGGCGCGCCTGATCGAGGAACTCCGGCCGCCGCCACCGCCGCCGCCCGATCTGCCCAAGCCCACCACGCCGCCGCCCCCGACGGCCCTGCAGGTGCCGGTTCCGGTGGTCATGACGCAGGTCACGCCGCCGCCCCAGATCACGCCGCCGCCGTCCGCGCCCGCGGCACCGCCGCCCGTCAACCCGACACCGGCGCCGCTGGACGCCATCCGTGCGCCGGCACCCTCGCCCGCGCCACCGGCGCCGCCGCCGGCGGCAGCGCGCGCCAGCCCCGAGGACATCTATGTCAGTGGCCTGCGGGCTTATCTGAACAGCATCAAGCGCTATCCCACCAGCCGCGAGGCGCGCCAGTTGCGCCCGCAGGGCATCGTCAAGCTGAAACTGGAGATCGACCGCGCCGGACTGTTGCTGAACGCCACGGTCGAGGCCAGTTCGGGTTCGCTGCTGTTGGACAATGAGGCTTTGCGCACGGTGCGCAACGGCCGTTTCCCGGCCATTCCAGCCGAGGCCTTTGCAGGCCAGGCCACCAAGATCTTCATCGTGCCTGTCGAATACCTGCACGAAGGCGGCTGAGTCGACCGACTCGCACGCTGGCCCCCACTTTCTTCCCATCACTTTGCACCGAGGACCACCCATGAAGAAGTTCCCCCTCTCGCTGATCAGCCTGGCCTTGTTGGCCCTGGGCTCGGCGGCCCATGCCCAGCAAGCCACCGAAGTCGGCAAGATCACGGTCACCGGCGAAGGCGACAAGCTGGGCACCGGCCTGATCATTGACGAAGACACCCCCAAGGCCAAGAGCACGGTCACCCGGGCGCAGATCGAAAAGCTGCGCTCTTCGGGCAACCCTTTCCAGGCCATGACCCTGCTGCCCGGCGTGAACAGCAACAGCCAGGACGCCACCGGCCTGTTCGGCGGCAACCTGCGCGTGCGCGGCTTCAACAGTGACCAGATGGGCTTCACCATCAACGGCGCGCCGGTCAATGACTCGGGCAGTTTCTCGGTCTTCCCGCAGGAATACTCCGACGCGGAAAACCTCTGCGAAATCTTCGTCACGCAAGGCGCCACCGACACCGAAGCGCCGCACATCGGCGCCTCGGGTGGCAACGTGGGCGTCAACACCTGCGCCCCGAAGGACGCGGCCGGCGGCCGCTTCGCCTTTTCGCTCGGCAGCCTGAACTACACCCGCATGTTCCTGCGCGGTGACACCGGCAAGATCGGCGGCTTCAAGGGCTATCTGTCGGCTTCGAAGACCCAGGCCAACAAGTGGAAGGGTTCGGGCGCGGCCGACCGCCAGCACATCGATGCCGGTGCCGACTACGACCTGGGCATGGTCAAGCTGAGCGGCAGCTTCCTGTGGAACAAGGCAGTCAACAACAACCTGCGCACGCTGACCCTGGCGCAGCTGGCCACCGAGGGCTATTACGCCGACTTCGCCACCACGCCGCCGCAGCACACCGCCGGCGTCAACGGCACCAAGCAGACCGAGACCTTCGGCACCGCTTACTACGGCTATGCGCTGAACCCCTTCGAGAACTACCTGATCACCACCAAGGCCAACATCCAGATCACGCCGGCTCTGCGCGTCGATATCGCCCCGTACTACTGGTATGGCTACGGCACGGGCGGCACGCAGCAGACCACGGTCACCGAAGGCCTGGGCACCAACCGGCTGCATGGCGGACTGGGTGACATCAATGGCGACGGCGACGCCCTCGACCAGGTCATGATCTATCGCGGCAGCGTCACCAAGACCAACCGCCCGGGTGTGTCCCTGAACGTCAGCTACACCCTGGACAACCAGCGCATCCTGGGCGGCGTCTGGTACGAGCGAGCGCGGCACCGCCAGACCGCACCGGGCACGACCTTCAACAATGCAGGCCAGATCGGCGACCTGTGGCTGGCCAACGATGCCGCGCTGCTGCACTACGCCGACGGATCGCTCTACCAGAACCGCGACGTGCTGACGATCTCGACCGGTGAGAGCGCCTTCATCCAGGACACCATCGAGCTGTTCAACAGCAAGCTGCAAGTCACGCCGGCATTCAGCTACCGCCGCATCAACCGCGACTTCACCAACTTCGCGGCTTCGGGCAACAACGCGGCCTACACCACGACGCCGCTGACCGGCACCTACGCGCCCTACAGCATCAACCAGACCTATTCGCAGGCGCTGCCCAGCCTGGCGGCGAGCTTCCAGGCCAGCCCGGAACTGCAGGTGTTTTCCAGCCTGTCGAAGAATTTCAAGGCGCCCGGCAACTTCGAGTACTTCAGCCTGGCCAGTGGTGTGACCATCGCCAACGGCGTGGGCACGGCGGCCTCCTTGCTGCCCTTGACCGTGAAGGCGGAAACCTCGGTCAACCTGGACATGGGCGCGCGCTACAAGTCCAGCCTGTTCAAGGCTTCCGCGACGGCCTTCCTGGTCAAGTTCAAGGACCGTATCGCCTCCAGCTTCGACCCGTCGACGGCCACCACCCACGACTTCAACGTCGGCAGCTCGACGATCAAGGGGCTGGAACTCGAAGCCGGCACGGTGCCTGTGATGGGCTTCAGCGCCTACGCTTCGGCCACCTACACCAAGAGCCTGATCGACAAGGACATGCCGGCCGTCGGCACACTGGGCAACCCCACGGCCTACTTCCCGGTCACGGGCGTGCAGTTCCCGGACACGCCCAAGGGCATGGCCGCGCTGTCGCTGCAGTACGTCACCGGCCCCTTGCTGCTGAACACGTCCGGGAAATACACCAGCCGGCGCAACATCACGCTGGTGGGTGACCAGAGCCTGGCGGGCTATACCAGCTTCGACTTCAATGCCGCCGTGCAACTGCCTTCGGACAGCCTGTTCAAGAACCCGACGTTGCGCCTGAACGTCAGCAACTTCACGAACAAGCAGTTCCTGTTGGCCAACTCGGGCAGCGGTTCGAACATCAACACCAACGCCTACGCCTTCGTGAACAACGGTGTCACCGTGCCGGCCGGCTTCGCGCCTGCCGTCTACGGTGGCGCCCCGCGTTTTACCAGCATCACCCTGCAAAGCGACTTCTAAGTCGTGACCGTTGCGCGCAGGCTGCTGGCAGCCTGTTGCGCCCCGGAGGTCTGGACAGCAGACCGGTGCGAGCCGGTCTGCTGTTTTTCTTCCGCCTTTGAACAAGCCCGTCCAGAATCCGCCCACCATGAATCCGCTGCGCCCCCGCATCAACACCGAGGCCGAGTTGCAGGCCTTCGATCAGACCTGCGAGCGCCTCGCCGGTTTCGACGAGCAGTTCTCCTTCGAACGCGTCGACGGCATGCTGTGCGCGATGTCCGCCACGCCGCACAGCGTGGAGCCGGCCGCCTGGCTGCCTGCGCTGTTCGGTGAGGCTTTCGAACGCGCCTTCGGCGACCCCGAAGCGCAGGCGTCCGCCTTGCGCGCCTTGCAGGCCCGGCTCACGGTCTTGCGCAGCGAGCTCGACCCCGAAGCGCTGTTCGACGAGCCCGACTACCTGCGGCTGGAGCCGCTGGTGTCCGAGTGGGACGATGAAAGCCGCCGCAAGCTGGTCGAGGAAGGCGAGCTGAGCGCAGAAGATGCGGCACTGGTGCAGACCGGCGTCGAATGGGCCGTCGGCTTCCTGGACGCGGTCGAGGCCTTGCCGCAGATCTGGACCTTGCCCGCCCACGATGACGCGGCGGCGGTCTTCGCGCAGTCTTTTGAGCAGATCGAAGTCTTGGTCTTGCCGATGGACAGCGACGACTACCGAGCCCACATCGCCGCGGCCTACCCCAAGGGCGAACCCACCCGCGACGACCTGCTGGCCGAGGCCTGCATGGCGGTGCAAGACTTGCGCATGTACTGGGTGGACTTCGCGCCCAAGACCGAAACGCGCCGCGTCGAAGCCGCGCCGGGCCGCAATGACGCCTGCCCCTGCGGCAGCGGAAAAAAATTCAAGAAGTGCCACGGGGCGGGCTGACTGCGCTGCACGCGGGCCCCGACGGGCCGGCTGTTAGAGTTTCGGGTCATGCCGTCCACATCCGTCCCCGCGCTGCAAGGCAAACACATCGTCCTGGGCCTGTCCGGCGGCGTGGCATGCTACAAGGCTGCCGACTTCGCGCGTGAGTTGGTCAAGGCCGGCGCCACCGTGCAGGTGGTGATGACGGATGCGGCCACGCAGTTCATCACGCCGGTGACGATGCAGGCCTTGAGCAACCGCCCCGTCTACACCAGCCAGTGGGACGCGCGCGAAGCCAACCACATGCCGCACATCAACCTGACCCGCGAAGCCGACGCCGTTGTCGTGGCGCCGGCCAGCGCCGACTTCATCGCCCAGCTGGCCCAGGGCCGGGCGGGTGAATTGCTGGCCCTGCTGTGCCTGGCGCGGCCCGCCGAACGCTGTCCGCTGCTGGTGGCCCCGGCGATGAACCGAGAGATGTGGTCGCACCCGGCCACGCAGCGCAACGTGGCGCAGATCCAGGCCGACGGCGCCACCTTGCTGGGCCCGGCTGCGGGCGACCAGGCCTGCGGCGAAGTCGGCGACGGCCGCATGCTGGAGGCCGCTGAACTGCGCGATGAACTGATTGCCTTCTTCCAGCCCAAGCTGCTGGCGGGGCGTTCGGTGCTGGTGACCGCCGGGCCGACCTTCGAAGCCATCGACCCGGTGCGCGGCATCACCAACCATTCCAGCGGCAAGATGGGTTTTGCCATCGCCCGTGCGGCGGCAGAAGCCGGCGCGAGGGTCACGCTGGTGGCCGGCCCCGTGCACCTGCCCACGCCGCGCGGCGTGCGCCGCATCGACGTGCAGAGCGCGGCGCAGATGCTGGCCGCCGTGCTGCCCGAAGCGCCGCGGCACGGCGTCTTCGTCGCCACCGCGGCAGTGGCCGACTGGCGGCCAGCGAACACCGCCGAAGCCAAGATCAAGAAGGACAGCAGCGGCCGCGTGCCGCAGCTGGAGCTGACCGAAAGCACTGATATCCTGGCCACGGTGGCGCGCCTGCCCGAAGGCCAGCGCCCCTGGTGTGTGGGCTTCGCGGCCGAAAGCCACGACGTGGCGCGCCATGCCCGCGACAAGCTGCAGCGCAAGGGCGTGCCGCTGGTCGTCGGCAACCTGGGCCCGGCCACCTTCGGCCGTGACGACAACACCCTGCTGCTCGTCGATGCCCACGGCGAGCGCGAACTGCCCACCGCCGACAAGCTGAGCCTGGCGCGGCTGCTGGTGGCCGAGATCGCCGCACGGGCGCCATGAAAGCGGAACCCGCATGACCACCATCGCCGTCCAGGTGCTGGACGCCCGCATGGCCGAGCACCTGCCGGCCTACGCCACGCCGGGCAGTGCCGGGCTGGACCTGCGCGCCTGCCTCGACCAGCCGCTGGTGCTGGAACCCGGCCAGGCCGCGCTGATCCCGACCGGCCTGGCCGTGCACATCGGCGACCCGGGCCTGGCTGCGCTGCTGCTGCCGCGCTCGGGCCTGGGCCACAAGCACGGCATCGTGCTGGGCAACCTGGTCGGCCTGATCGACAGCGACTACCAGGGCCCGTTGATGGTCAGTTGCTGGAACCGCGGCCACGTGGCCTACACCGTGCAGCCGCTGGAACGCATCGCGCAGATGGTCATCGTGCCAGTGGTGCAGGCGCGTTTCCAGTGCGTTGCATCGTTCGACGACAGCACCCGCGGCAGCGGCGGTTTCGGCTCGACGGGGCAGGCTTGACGCACCGTGTCTGACGACAGCCAGATCGTCGTCCCGCCGGCCTTCATCGCGCTCTACGTGCCGCCAGGGCGCATCAAGCCCACCGAGAGCCGCGAGTTCATCGGGCAACGCCACGAGCTGTGCGAAGACATGGCCTGCATGCTGACCGAGACGGCGCAGACGCAGCTGTGGCAGCTGGGCATCACCGAAGCCCTGGTGCTGGAGCGCGTGCACCGGGGTCTGCAGGGCGGCACCGCCGGCTTGAACGCTGCCGAAGCCGGCTGGATCGTTCACCGGCTGGCGGAATTGCTGGAATGGGCTGACCCGGAACTGCCCGCGCCGACGCCCGAGGCGGACGCCGCTGCCTGAGACCGCCCGGGGCGGTCAGTGCAGCATCGAATTCGTCGGCGTCGCGGTGCCGCCGCCCAGCACCGTCAGCGGTGTGCCGCCCACCGTGCGGGCTTCGATCTCTTCATCGGTCGCCTCGCGCACGCCGCGCACCTGGATGTCCAGCCGCAGCGCCATGCCGGCCAGCGGGTGATTGCCGTCCAGCACCACGTGGTCGGGGTAGATCTCGGTGACGAGGTAGATGGCATCGGCCGGCATGTCGGGCGTGGCGTGGCCTTGTGGCAGGCCCTCGAAACCCATGCCGACTTCCAGTTGCTCGGGGAAGAGCTTGCGGTCTTCGAAGCACACCAGCGCGGCCTTGTACTCGCCAAAGGCCTGCTCGGGCTCCAGCTGCAGCAGCACGTTGGCGCCGGCCTCGTAGCCGGCCAGCACCTCTTCCACCTTGGCGAGCAGGTCGTCGCCGCCATAGAAAAAGTCCACGGGCTCGGTCAGTTCGTCGATGGCGTGGTTCTGGGCGTCATTGAGCTTCCAGGTGAGGCTCACGACGCAGGGGGCTGAAATCTGCATGCGGGCATGATGGCACAGTGCCCTGGGGCGGGCGGCTGCGGCGCTGGGCCAGAATCGGAAGATGAACGTGAACCTACCCTCTGCGCTGCTCGGCGGCCTCAGCCCGGCTGTTTTCATGCGGCAGCACTGGCAGAAGAAGCCGCTGCTGGTGCGGCAGGCGGTGCCGGGCGTCCAGGCGCCACTGTCGCGTGCGGCCCTGTTCGAGCTGGCGGGCAGCGCCGACGCCGAGTCGCGCCTGGTGGTGCAGGCCGACGGCGCCTGGCGGGTGCGCCAGGGTCCGCTGCCGCGCCGCGCGCTGCCGCCGATCTCGCGGCCCGGCTGGACGCTGCTGGTGCAGGGGCTGGACCTGCACGTGCCGGCGGCCCACGCGTTGCTCTCGAAATTCCGTTTTGTGCCGGCCGCCCGCCTGGACGACCTGATGGTGTCCTGGGCCAGCCCGGGCGGTGGCGTCGGCCCGCACGTCGATGCCTACGATGTCTTTCTGCTGCAGGTGCACGGCCAGCGGCGCTGGCGGGTCGGCAAGGTCAAAGATGCCGCGTTTGTCGATGGCGCGCCCTTGAAACTGCTGCGCCATTTCGAACCGACGCAGGAATGGCTGCTCGAGCCGGGCGACATGCTCTACCTGCCGCCGGGCTGGGGTCACGACGGCGTGGCCGAGGGCGGCGATTGCATGACCTGTTCCATCGGCTTCCGGGCGCCGGCGGCCGGTGAACTGGCGCGTGAACTGCTGATGCGGCTGGCCGACGAGGGCGACGGCGACGGCGATGCCGCCGCGGTCCGCGCGCTGTACCGCGACCCCAAGCAGCCCGCCACCTCCACGCCGGGCGCCTTGCCCGACGGCCTGCTGCAGTTCGCGCGCTCCGCGCTCGAACGCCAGTTGGCCGACCCCGATGCACTGGCCCGGGTCTTTGGCGAGATGCTCACCGAGCCCAAGCCGCAGGTCTGGTTCGACGCGGGCGCACCCCGCACGGCCGGCGCGGTGCGGCTGGACGCGCGCAGCCGCATGCTCTACGACGAGCGCCACGTCTTCATCAACGGCGAGGCCTTGCGCGCCGGGGGCCGCGACGCCGGCCTGATGCACAAGCTGGCCGACACGGGTGCCCTGGACGCCGCCGACTGCGCCCGCCTCAGCCCGCCCGCCGCCGGCCTGCTCGACGAATGGGCTTTGGCGGGCTGGGTGCGTCAGGGGGCCTGATGGTGGTCCCCGCGCCACCGGCCATCGACAGCCGCGCCAGCCATGCGGCGGCCGTGGCCTGGGGTTTTGCCGCCGCCATCGAGCTTGGTGCGCGGCGCATCGTCTGCAGCGACGACGATTTCTCGGTCTGGCCCTGGGACCAAGCCGACACGCTGGATCGGCTGAGCGCCTGGCTGCGTCTGCCGCAACGCAGCCTGGTGTTGCTGGCGCGTGATTTCGAGGCGGTGCCGCGCTGTCACCCGCGCTTCAACGCGTGGCGGCGCGACTGGACGCACGCCATCAGCGCCTGGCAGGTGCCAGTCGACTGGCCGCAGGCGCTGCCGACCCTGCTGGTGGCCGACCGGGCGGTCAGCGTGCACCTGGTCGACCGCCTCCATCGGCGCGGTCGTGCCCAGTCCGACGAACGCGCCGCGCAACAGTGGCGCGAGACCCTTGATGTCGTTTTGCAACGGTCTGAGCCTGCATTTGCGGTCAGAACTCTCGGTCTCTAGGGAATCCCCTAGACCGAGCTATAATCGAAGGCTAGGTAGACAGAGGGTTCCCTTCTTCGCCTTGTTGATCTTCCCGAATCGGGTCTCTGAGCGTTGGCAAGGAGTGCCCTTAAGAAGCTCCGTTTCACGACCCCACAAACTCCTGAGGACTCACATGAACAAGTCGATCGTTTTGGCTTCCCTGGTTGCTGCTTTCGCCCTGACCGCCTGCGGCAAGAAGGAAGAAGCCCCGGCGCCGGCCCCCGCTGCCATCGTCGCTGCCCCGGCCGCAATGGCTTCGGCTGCTGACATGGCTGCCAGCGCCGCTTCGTCGGCTGCCGCCGTTGTCGACACCGCCGCTTCCGCTGCCAGCGGTGCCGCCGCTGCTGCCAAGGACGCCATGGGCGCCGCCAAGGACGCCATGGGCGCCGCCAAGGACGCCGCTGGCGCCGTCAAGGACGCTGTCAAGAAGTGATCGTTGCGCGCCCCTGGGCGCGCTCGGTACAAGGAAAGCCGCCCTCGGGCGGCTTTTTGCTGGGCGACACCGTTTCGACCTGCTGCGGCCTTGTCCGGGTCTGAGCTCAGGCTGCGGCGTCCAGCCCGCTGCTGAAATGCGAGCGCATCAGGGCCGCAGCCGCCACGCCGTCGCCGGCCGTGATGGCCTGCATGATGGCCTGGTGCTCGGCCAGTGATTCGGCCAGGCGGCCGCGCTTGAACAGCGAGTGGTGGCGGTTCAGCTTCATCACCTTGCGCAGGTCCAGCACGGTCTGCAAAGCCCAGCGGTTGCCGGCCATCTGCAGCAGGGTCATGTGGAACTGCTCGTTGGTGGCGAAGAAGGCGGTGCGCCGGCGCACCTGCGATGCCAGCCGGGCGTGCAGTTGCGCCAACTGCTCGCGCTGCGCCGGGCTGGCCTGCAGCGCCACGGTGCTGGCCGCATCGCTTTCCAGCAAGGCCAGCAGGTGGTAGACCTGGGCCACGTCCTGGCGTGACATCTCGGTGACGTAGGCGCCACGCCGCACCTTCATCGTCACCAGACCTTCAGCGGCCAGCACCTTCAGCGCCTCGCGCAGCGGCGTGCGGCTGATGCCGTACTCGGCGCACAGCTTCATCTCGTCGATCCAGTTGCCGGGCTCCAGTTCGCGCGCGAAGATCTGCAGCCGCAGGCGCTCGGCCACGTCCTGGTACAGGGCGCGGCGCGTCAGGCTGGGCGGCGGGGCGGGGGTGTGGAACTCAACCAAGGGGATGCTGTCAGCTTGGCGTGGGATTTGAATTCATAATTATTCATATTACGGCCTGTTCGACAAGGGCCTGTCGGGGTTCTAGGACCTTGTCGGGCAGTCGGGCGCCGAGACCAGGAGCGATGACATGACCGAACGCAGTGCAGATGCACCCACCCCCGGGCCCGGCGCCGAATTCACACCGGCCACGCTGGCGCAATGGCAGCAAGCCGCCGCCAAGTCGGCCCCCGGTGGCGATGTGGCCGCGCTGGACTGGACCACGCCCGAGGGCATCCGCGTCAAGCCGCTGTACACGGCGGCCGACACGGCGGCGCTGGCGCAGCCGGAACTGGCCGACACGCTGCCCGGCTTCGCGCCCTACATCCGCGGCCCGCAGGCCACGATGTACGCGGTACGGCCCTGGACCATCCGCCAGTACGCCGGCTTTTCCACCGCCGAAGACAGCAATGCCTTCTACCGCCAGGCGCTGGCGGCCGGCGGGCAGGGTGTCAGCGTCGCCTTCGACCTGGCCACCCACCGGGGCTACGACAGCGACCATCCGCGCGTGACGGGCGATGTCGGCAAGGCCGGTGTGGCCATCGACAGCGTGGAGGACATGAAGATCCTGTTCGACGGCATTCCGCTGGACCGGGTGAGCGTGTCCATGACGATGAACGGCGCCGTGCTGCCGGTGCTGGCGGGCTATGTGGTGGCGGCCGAAGAGCAGGGCGTGCGGCAGGACCAGTTGAGCGGGACCATCCAGAACGACATCCTCAAGGAGTTCATGGTCCGCAACACCTACATCTACCCGCCCGAGCCCAGCATGCGCATCGTGGCCGACATCATCGAGTACACGGCGCAGCACATGCCCAAGTTCAACTCGATCAGCATCAGCGGCTACCACATGCAGGAAGCCGGCGCCAACCAGGCGCTGGAACTGGCGCTGACGCTGGCCGACGGCGCCGAGTACGTGAAGACGGCGGTGGCCAAGGGCCTGGATGTGGACGCCTTCGCCGGGCGCCTGAGCTTCTTCTGGGCCATCGGGATGAACTTCTATCTCGAGATCGCCAAGATGCGCGCCGCGCGCCTGCTGTGGACGCGGATCATGACCGGCTTCCAGGCGCGCAACCCCAAGAGCCTGATGCTGCGCACCCACTGCCAGACCAGCGGCTGGAGCCTGACCGAGCAGGACCCCTACAACAACGTCGTGCGCACTACCATCGAGGCGATGGCGGCCGTTTTCGGCGGCACCCAGAGCCTGCACACCAACAGCTTCGACGAGGCCATCGCGCTGCCCACCGAAACCAGCAGCCGGATTGCCCGCAACACGCAGCTGATCATCCAGGAAGAAACCCACATCACCAGCGTCGTCGACCCCTGGGCCGGCAGCTACATGATGGAGACGCTGACGCAGGAGATGGCCGACAAGGCCTGGGCCATCATCGAAGAGGTCCAGGCGCAGGGCGGCATGACCCAGGCGGTCGGCAGCGGCTGGGCCAAGCTGAAGATCGAGGCCAGCGCGGCGGAAAAGCAGGCCCGCATCGACAGCGGGCAGGACGTGATCGTCGGCGTCAACAAGTACAAGCTGGCCCAGGAAGATCCGCTCGAGATCCGCGAGGTCGACAACGTCAAGGTGCGGCTGGGGCAGATCGCGCGGCTGGAGCAGATCAAGTCGCAGCGTGACCGCGCAGCGGTCCAGGGCGCACTCGACGCCCTGACCGCCTGCGCCGCCAGCGCCGACCCGGCTGCGGGCAACCTGCTGGCCTTGAGCATCGCGGCCATGCGGCTGCGGGCGACGGTGGGCGAGGTCAGCGATGCGCTGGAAAAGGTCTTCGGGCGCCACCGCGCCGACATCCAGAAGGTGACCGGTGTGTACGCCGCCGCCTACGATTCCGCTGAAGGCTGGGACAAGCTGAAAGCCGAGATCGCCGCTTTCGGTGACGCGCAGGGCCGGCGGCCGCGCGTGATGATCGCCAAGCTGGGCCAGGACGGCCACGACCGTGGCGCCAAGGTGGTGGCCACGGCCTTCGCCGACCTGGGCTATGACGTCGACATCGGCCCGCTGTTCCAGACGCCCGAGGAATGCGCCCGCCAGGCCATCGAGAACGACGTCCACGCCGTCGGCGTCAGCACCCTGGCCGCGGGCCACAAGACCCTGGTGCCAGCCATCATCGCAGCGCTGCAGGCGCAAGGCGCCGACGACATCATCGTCTTCGTCGGTGGCGTGATTCCGCAGCAGGACTACGGCTTTCTCTACGACGCCGGCGTCAAGGGCATCTATGGCCCCGGCACGCCGATCCCGGTCAGCGCGAAGGACGTGCTCGAGCACATCCGGCTGGCCTTGTCGTGACCGTCGCGATTGCCCCAAGCCACACGCTGCAGGGCGTGGCTGCCGCCGACTTCGAGTCGCTGCTGGCGCTGCGCCTGCGCGCGATGCGGCTCAGCCTGACGCAACTGGGCCGCTACGACGAAAACCGAGCCCGCGAGCGGCTGGAGGCCGGCTTCGATCCGGCGCAGACCCAGCACATCGTGGTGGGCGGCGAGCGGGTCGGCTTCATCGTGCTCAAGCGCCTGTCACACGCGCTGCGGCTGGACCATTTGTACATCGACCCGCCCCGCCAGCGCGGTGGCATCGGCAGCCAGGTGATGCGCTGGGTCTGCCAGCAGGCCGACGACGAACTGCTGCCGCTCGAACTGTGCGCGCTGAAGGGCAGTGCTGCCCACCGCTTCTACCTGCGCCAGGGTTTCGCGGTGACGGGCGAGGGCGACTGGGACCACGACTACCTGCGCATGCCGACGACGCCCAGCCTGCGCGCCGTGCGGCGTCTGTGGGCCGCCTTCCAGGCTCGCGACTGGGCCGCCGCACGGGCTGTGCTGCGCGAGGACCTGCAGGCCGTCAGTCGCACCAGCGGTGAGCGCTTCGACGGTGCCGACGCCTATATCGCGGCCCACCGCGGCCGCCCCGAGGGCTGGACGGTGCACCTGCTCGAGCTGGTGCACCTGCAGGACGGCCGCGTGCTGTCCGGGGTGCGCCTGGACCAGCCTGCGCAGACCCATTTCGTCACCAGCCTCTGGCTGGTCGATGACGGCTTGATCACGGCGCTGGACGAAACCTGGGCCACCGTCGAGCCGCCGCCCGCCTGGCGTACACACTTGCCGGGCCGCAGCCTTTTCGATCCGCGCGACGACGCGCGGGCGCGTCAGCCGTGAACGGTCCGCTGCCCACTGGCGATGCCGCGCTGGTGCAGGCCATCCTGCAGGGCCCGGGCCCGGCGCAGCGCCGTGCGGTGGCCAAGGCCATCACCTTGCTGGAGTCCACCCGCACCGACCACCGGGCGCGCGCCGACGAGCTGCTCAACGCCCTGCTGCCTTCGACAGGCCGGTCCTTCCGCCTGGGCATCAGTGGCGTGCCGGGCGTCGGCAAGAGCACCTTCATCGAGGCGCTGGGCGTGTTGCTCATCGAACGCGGCCACCGCGTGGCGGTGCTGGCGGTGGACCCGAGCAGCAGCGTCAGCGGCGGCAGCATCCTGGGCGACAAGACGCGCATGGAGCGCCTGAGCATGGACGAGCGCGCCTACATCCGCCCCAGCCCGGCCAGCGGCAACCTGGGCGGCGTGGCCGAGAAGACGCGCGAGGCGCTGCTGGTCTGCGAGGCCGCCGGCTTTGATGTCGTCATCGTCGAGACGGTGGGCGTGGGCCAGAGCGAGACGGCCGTCGCCGGCATGACCGACCTCTTCGTGCTGCTGCAACTGCCCAATGCCGGCGACGACCTGCAGGCCATCAAGAAGGGCGTGATGGAGATCGCCGACCTGGTGGTCATCAACAAGACCGACCTCGACGAAGCCGCCGCCACGCGGGCGCGGGCGCAGATCAGCAGCGCCTTGCGCTGGCTGGGGCCCCATACGCACAGCGCGACGCAGGTGCTGCAACTCAGCGCCTTGAAGGGCAGCGGCTTGGCCGAATTCTGGCTGGCGGTCACCGCCCTGCGCGACGAGCAGGAGCGCAGCGGCCGGGGCGTCGAACGACGCCACGCGCAGGACGAGACCTGGATGTGGGCGCGCATCGAGAGCGGGCTGCGCGAACAGTTTCACCAGCGCGTAGCCGTGCGTACCGTCTTGCCGCAGGTCGTCGCCGACGTGCGCGCCGGCCGCCTGGCCGCGTCGGTGGCCGCACGCCGGCTGCTGGACCTCTTCAACCCACCGAACTGACCGACGAACGAAACGAGTAGCCCATGCACGACATCATCGAAGAGCTGGAAAGCAAACGCGCCGCCGCGCGCCTGGGTGGCGGCGTCAAGCGCATCGCGGCGCAGCACGCCAAGGGCAAGCTGACCGCGCGCGAGCGCCTCGAACTGTTGCTCGACGAGGGCAGCTTCGAGGAGTGGGACATGTTTGTCGAACACCGTTGCGCCGACTTCGGCATGCAGGACAACAAGATCCCGGGCGACGGCGTCGTCACCGGCTACGGCATGATCAACGGCCGCCTGGTCTTCGTCTTCAGCCAGGACTTCACCGTCTTCGGCGGCGCGCTCAGCGAAGCGCATGCCGAGAAGATCTGCAAGGTGATGGACCAGGCGATGAAGGTGGGGGCACCCGTCATCGGCCTGAACGACAGCGGCGGCGCGCGCATCCAGGAAGGCGTGGCATCGCTGGGCGGTTATGCCGAAGTCTTCCAGCGCAACGTGATGGCTTCCGGCGTGGTGCCGCAGATCAGCCTGATCATGGGCCCCTGCGCCGGCGGCGCGGTCTATTCACCGGCCATGACCGATTTCATCTTCATGGTCAAGGACAGCAGCTATATGTTCGTCACCGGCCCCGAGGTGGTGAAGACCGTGACCCACGAAGAGGTGACCGCCGAAGAACTGGGCGGCGCCAGCACGCACACCAGCCAGAGCGGCGTGGCCGACCTGGCCTTCGAGAACGACGTGGAAGCCATCGCCATGCTGCGGCGCTTCTTCAACTACCTGCCGCTGAACAACCGCGAAAAGCCGCCGGTCCGCCAGAGCGGCGACCCGGCTGAGCGCCTGGACCTGTCGCTGGACACGCTGGTGCCCGACAACCCGAACAAGCCCTATGACATCAAGGAACTGATCTACAAGGTCGTGGACGACGGCGACTTCTTCGAACTGCAGCGCGAGCACGCGAAGAACATCGTCATCGGCTTCGGCCGCCTGGACGGCCAGAGCGTGGGCATCGTGGCCAACAACCCGCAGGTGCTGGCCGGCTGCCTGGACATCAAGAGCAGCATCAAGGCCGCGCGCTTCGTGCGCTTCTGCGACGCCTTCAGCATCCCGGTGGTGACCTTCGTCGACGTGCCGGGTTTCATGCCCGGCACGGCGCAGGAATACGGCGGCATCATCAAGCACGGTGCCAAGCTGCTCTATGCCTATGCCGAGTGCACGGTGCCCAAGGTGACGGTCATCACCCGCAAGGCTTAC